>Ga0208618_1000056_pt1 | contig 50484 bp, 34 predicted proteins | sample CryBogCBE18Jul08_FD_184585 | JGI IMG/M metagenome (GOLD analysis project Ga0208618, IMG submission 184585) | Freshwater microbial communities from Crystal Bog, Wisconsin, USA - CBE18Jul08 (SPAdes) | ecosystem: Environmental > Aquatic > Freshwater > Lake | place: Crystal Bog, Wisconsin, USA...
CCGTCACTAACCAAGTTGGTATATGGTCCATTCCGCTTAATGTCGTTAACCCAAGTACTACTAAAAGCTGGGTTGCAGTAACTACAAGCAAACTGACAAGTCCTATCAAAGGCAATTTCCAGTGTTTGTAAGTTGACGTCGTTGCTTGCTGGGGTACGAAATGCTGCATTTAAATCCTCATCTGAATAAATTACTGTTTTGTATACACGGTCACTGATGCTGTCCCGCCCCATGTCTTCAATCTTCCAGCAGTATTCACAACCGCTAGGACGTTCACCCTTTTGCATCTGCTCACGCTCCATCTTTTTCTTTTGCGTGTTATGAAGTGCCTTAGGGTTGCGCTGTACATCGTCTAGGTCAATGGCGTGTGGCAATGGATGATGGCAGCTGGTTGTTTGTCCGCTGCCAAGCCATATGGTTGCGTTGTACCATTTGGCTGCACAGAATGATTCACTTTTGATGTCAATTACTCTGCGTTTGTATTCTAAGTCTGTTTCGTTATTGATTTTGGGCATGGTATCTACACTCTTCCCAGAACTCTTTCATCTGTGGGAATGTTGCTAAAAAGTCTGTGTGTCTACGTTTATCGTGTTCATTAAAGAAGCGATAGAAGTCTGCACGTTGTAGTTTAACATAATCAGGATCAAGTTTGCTACCAGCTCTCATCCAATCTATGTCACGGCGCAGGCGTTGTATCTCGTAGTCTTTGAATCCTACGTAGCCATCTTCGGGCATGAGATTTAGTTCCATCCAATCTGCTACACGTTCCAATCGGTCAGCATAGACAGCGGGCAGTATTTGCAGACTTTGCCATGTAGGTGTGCGTAGCAGGGGTGTGTCAAACCAAACTCGTTGATATGTTTTACTGTAGAGTCTGCGTAGTTCCAGAATCCATTGCAGTAGATTTTGCAGTCCTAGTACACTGAGATTGTTCATTGTGATGATAAATGTAAGGCTATTGCGATTGGGGATCTTGTCTAGAAAACGGTGTACATTTTCAAACAAGCGATTGTAGACCAAGCCATCGCGAACGTATTCAGCGTGTTCGTGTATGCCTGTATCCAAACTTACATACTGCATGAAGTGTTCGATTTGTGTATCGCACAAGCGTTTAACATAGTCGTGGTATTTGTCATACAGTTTAGGTTCTACGCTGAAATTACTTGTGACATTTAAGTGCAAGTCTGGCTTGGGCAAGGCCAACACATAGTCAAAAACTCGATAGGTATTCCGGTCCATGAGTGGTTCACCACCAGTCATGCGAAAATGTTTCAGTTGAGGATACAGAGTCGGGAACCACTCCCAAAACGCTTCCACATACGGATTGTACTCTCGGGCAGGTATGGGTCGTCTCTGGCCCACAAAATAATCAGGTGAGTTGTGAGGTACGCTAGTAGGATATGCGCCGTAACGACTGGACTCGTCGGCCCAGCTAGAACTATACTGAGGACTGCAATAACTGCAACGTAGATTGCAAGCACTACTGAAGTTGACCTCCACGTAGCTAGGAACAACATCGTCTTCGACTCCTGTACTGTTTTTAATTGTGGCATAGTGTTCTGCGGCCCAAGGTTCGCCGCTCCTGTAATGTCTGTCGCTTAGGTTGCCTAAGTCTTCTTGTGTCCAGCAATAGTTACATTCGCTCGGGCGTTCATTCTTCAGCATTATGACACGCTGTTGTTTCTTGTGCTCGGTATTGTGTAGTGCGCCAGGATTTGTTTCGAGTGGCTCAACTGGAATTTGATGCAGGGGTGGATGATAGCAACTGTTTGTCAGTCCAGTGGGCAAATGCAAACTGACTTGTTGCCATTTAGCCAAGCACAGTGCTGGACCTAGTTTATCCCGCATATCCTCTGCACTTGACATAAAATCGCTTTTACTCACGAATCATTATCCCTTGATTTTTGAAGTTGCTCTTGTAGTGATGTTTGAAGAAACGACTTTGCTCTGCATTTAAAGATGTAACGGGTAACCCAAGTCTGGTTTTTAGTGCAGTATCAACTTCAAATGTAAAGTCTTCGCACATATATTCTACTGCACTGTATTTGTTCCATAGTCGTTCGAGCTTGGCGAAGTCTTGGACTTCTGTGTAGTCCCAGTCTGTAAGCATTGTGAGATAAGTGCCCAGTCTGGCACCGTGTATAGCCATGTGCCCGTTGTCCACGTCTTGCCCGACTGTCTGCCAGATACAAAGATTGTCATAGTTTCTTGAGACCACCCTAGAGTTGAACTCAGCGAGACTTGGTCGGGCGCCTCTGTCCAAACACATCTTAACACCCTCACGAAATCCTGCACGCCAGGCTTGGAATGGAGATCCATTTGGATACGTAGTGGAGAAACAGTCCGCCATTGCCCAGTACTGTGGGTGAAAGCAAAATTCCACAAGCGTTTCAGCGGACCCGTCGGAGGCTTCGTGAGTCCGCATGTTACGAACAAAATCCTTAGTCCACGAGCTAAGTCCGCCATTTCCATACTGTAGTCCATTTATCGTGTTACGTGCTCGCCATCTAAAAACACAGTCGCGAGTATTGTCATCCAACACCAACTGCTGATTAAAAAATGCTGGATCGGGTATGTTGTCACCATCAATGAGGATAAATCGAGCTGTATCGCTTGCATCAGCGGCAGCTTTATGCGCCGCGTCTGATCCCAATACGCCATCGACTCTTTTCGCCCATGGTACCATGTTTTGGATAGTGGCCCAGAATTCTTCTTTTTTTGGTTCATCATAGGTTAAGAATATTACATCTAAGTCTGCTACATCAATCTTTTCTATACTCATAGTATTCCACATGTGGGTAGTCGTCTTCGACTACAAGGCTGGCATGTCCGTTAACAACACGATAGCCAACCGTACTCTTACGTAATTGTACACGATAGCCGGCATCGCGGTCAATCTTTTTTAATTTGTCATTGACTACACAGTAATCAAAGTATCTGTCGTATTCATCTCGAGTGACTACCAAATAGTCAGTACCCGGGGGATGGTTCTGCATGGTGCAGAGATAAATCTCACCTTGCTCGTTGTAGTGTACTCTGTACTCTATGGCTTCCAGAATTGTTGTATCTAGAAGTGAGTTGACCTCAGCCCAAAACTCGTTGCTCATAATATTCAATCAATTCTTTAGTTGCGTATGACTTGTCATAGTAGTGTACAGGTGCATACTGATTTAGGTTGTTGATGCGTATAACATCGCCGTCACGTTCGTTCAAGACAGTTTCAATCCAACTGCGTGTGTCACTCCAACCATTGAACTCAGACTTCATGTGTACAAAGTTGATAAAGTCCATGCTAGGCATTGTTACTGTTTCTCTGCCCATGATTTCTGCTGCGATAGCATAGACTACATCTGTGCTGGGTACTATAGTGTCAAACTGTCGTAGCTCTTGCGATATCATGACCCAGTTGTGAAATACGCTGTTTGCTATTGAAAAGAAGTCGGTGCTTTCTCTACTGTATCTAAAATACATAAGCCCGTTATAGACGTCGGGCAAACTGTTAGCATCCAATGCTTCTCGGTATTTGCGAACTGTGCTTCTAACACCTGTAAAATTTTTTGCACCAGTACTAAGACAAACATTCTTGAGTCTAAAAGCGGTCCACCAGTGGTCAATGCTCTGTGTAAACAATAGATCACTTTCCAGTTTGATGGTTTCTTTAAATGGAGTATAGTGATTGACCATGGCCTCGTAACCAAAGGGTATGCCAAAAATATGGCTTATGTCACCCATAACAATCACATAGTCAAACACTTGACGGTGTTGATCTGTGATTAATTCACTAGTGGCGTTGTCTACAATCACAGCATAACTATTCTGTTTTTGTGTTGCTTTGACGTTCAGGCACTGTAGATATGCTAGTTCAAGATAGTTAGTATCTTTAGTATTGACTGCAAAGGTTACAAAACCCTGTTGTTCTTTAAATTGTGAGCTCATTGACCAGTTCCCTAAAGTTATCAGTTTGTAAGTATGCTTTGTCCATAACGTGTATATTTTGATATGGTAGTACCAAGGCCTTGTCGGCTAGGTGTACATGTATCTGTGTGTCTGTAGCTACTATACGTTCTATCGGGCTAGACACAGTAAACATGCGCCAAGGTATGCCCTGTTGTTCGTTAACGTGATATCCGCTCATGATAATATTGGCAATAGCAAAGGCATAGTCATTACGATAGTTGCCTTCTCTAATGTTGTAGAGCAAGCGATAATAGTTGTAGTTGCGTTGTATCTTACCTACTAGCTCAAACAACATTTGGGCTCGAGGGCTTTTTCTAAATAACACCACTGTGGCCCAAATGAATGGCAAACTGGTATTGCCCATCTGTTCATAGCTAGGCCCATTCTCATCACTGTTGTGGTGCATGAGTCTATAGTCCCAATCTGTATCAAATAATTTGAGCAGGCTGTCGTCAAGCACAAGGTAGTCTGTGTCTAGTACAATAGTTTCATCGTAGGGACTGAGTTCGTAGGCAAGATAACGACCAAAGTTACGCCACTGTACACTGGCATCTTCTGTGCGGTAAGTTGCGCCCTGCGGATCAACTCGCACAATTTGATCGTAGGCAAACACAGGCACAGCATCGTGATCAGTAACCAGTGTAATGGGCAAGCCTAAGTTCTTATCAATTAGTCTGCAGGTTTGGTCAGCAATGGCCACATAGTCAATTTGCGTATTAAACGCAAAGACCACAACACCTTTAGACTTTGCGGATACGTTTGAGTTCGTCATGTGCTTGATGCCAACGGTTCATTACTTTGTGGTAGTGTTGTTGTGCCTGTGCCAAAAATACCTGTCGATCAATCTCTACAGGATTTTGGTATGTGTCTTCTAGATATAGTTCGTCAATGGGCCAAGTGGCTACAAATGCCAACAGCTCGGGGGTGACTTTGAACAAGCCTCCATTGTGGGCAAAATGTAAGTCAGTTTGGATTTTCTCTCGCAGAATCTGTTTATTCTGCTGATAGCTTGTAGCTTGTCGGATTTGGGAAACTAATTGTTCGGTACTCATCTACACAGTATAACGCGATACTGCGTAGATGTCAAGTCAATTAGGAGATAGTTACCGCGCCCCAAACGTTGCTGAGGTTGGTTGTTTCTGGATAGATTACATCAATGCGATGGTTGACTGTAACGTTGATAGTATCGTTAACAACTGTGTTGGTAGTTGTTGAACCTGTCCCTGGTGGGTTAGCAGGAGGAGCAGGCAATGTCGGACGTGCTGCACTGAACATGTTTAGTACAAATGAAATTGCACTACCATTATCGTTATTGCTACCTTGCAAACCGTTAGTTTTTACAGCAATGTTAGCATAATCGCTAGTATAACCACTTGTGGTACTGGTAATCTGTTGTATAGTAACGTTGCTGGTTGTTAGTCCGTAATATCCAACCCCAGTATTGTTGGTGTTTGATGTGCCGCCTGTGCCAGTGCGTCCGCCGTTTGTGTTGGCACGGAATGCAGTTAATCCGCCTAAGTTAGTAGCAACCAATGTTACCATGTCGCCACTACGACTTGTAGCATCATTGTTTGTTACACCGGAAATAACAAAGTTCAACTGTCCACCTGCGTTAAAGAAATAACGTGCCTGATCTGCACTGGCAAATGTTGCTGTACGAACAATAGCAAATTGTGCTGCGGCTTGCAAGTTACTATATGTTTCGGCTGGAGAATATGTGCCGCCTGTTACTGTAGAACCTTGAGCAGTATAAGTCAATGCGCTTGAGTATGCTGTGTTAACACTAGTTTGAAATGTGCTCAAATATGCCACCAAGCTACCTGAAGTAGGAGCGCCAATGCCTGTGCCTGTACCTGTTTGGTGAGTTTTAATGGTGTTCAGTGTGTTAATTGCTGTGGCCCATTGTGTGGCGGTAACAACACCTGCACTACTAACTTGACTTAGGGCAGTTTGTCCGTATCCCCAAGCACCACTGCCAGTTGACCAAACTGTGTTAATTCTGTTTGCTACGCCGCTGGGACTAGTACCAATGATGGAATTATAGTCTGTTGCTGCAATTAATCCGCCTGATGCGTATGACATTTTCTTTTATCCTTACGAATTTAATTTAACGACAGCTTCTACTACACCTTTGCCGTCTGTATCTTTGTTCTCTAAACTACGTCCAATGACGTTCCACGCGGTAATTTCACTGCGTTGTCCTGCACGAGCGTATCCGTTGCCTGCACTTACTAAACGATCACCTTTGCGAATTTTACCCATTACCTTAACTGGTACACGTCCTTGAACTGCAATTGGAGGGTGGGTTGAATTGTCGCCTGCTCGGCTATTCATCACGAAAGCTGCATTAGTACTTATGACCCCAAACACTTCTTCGCTTAATTCACTTGATACTGCTGTAATTTCAGCAGATCCGCCCAATTCAACCACTGTACCAGAATCATACTCGGCATCTGCTTCAAATCGTTCTGCCAAGTCAGCGTATTGTGCATGAACGCTGGTTCCGTAGATATTATTCCACCAATTGGTAGTAGAACCAATATTGTACGACAAATTGGCGCTGGGTACAAGATTACTGGTAAGACTGTTTAGATTTAAGTTTTGAGTTGATGGGAATGTGATATTTCCTGTGAAATTGACATTTCCGCTGAAAGTTGCGCTGCCTGCAGAAAGACTGCCTGTTGTAACAATATTACCTGCCGAGACGTTTCCTGTTGCAGTTATAGCAGTGGTTTGCAGGTTTGCCACGTTGGCATTGCCAAGTGCTGTTAGGCCGGCGACTAGATTCAATCCTGGATTGATTATAGTTAGTCCCGAAACTGGAGCAGCCGGAGCAAATGCTGTGCTGTCTGAGCTGAATACCCCGCTCAGTTTGTTGTTAACTGTAACGTTACCAACATAGTGAGTTGTTGTGCCATCGCTGACACTGTTGGCTTGCAAAGAAGTAACTGCTGCGCCCACAGACAAGAACGGGCCAATAGAAATCCATTGTGTACCGTTGTAGACGTTGAACTGACTACTGGCTGTATTCCACCAAAAATCCCCAGTAACTGGCGATGCAGGAGCTATAGATCCAGTCTGGCTGCTGCTGATGACTTTCCAGTTGGTGCCTTGCCAAACGCTCAAATGTTTGTTATTGCTGTCCCACCAAAGTTGCCCGTTTAAGGGGTTGGTTGGTGCTGTTGAACTGGCAAAGTTTTCCAGTAACTTGATAAAGTTTTCGTTTAGGAATCCGCCAAATCCCGCAAAATTTCGTCCAACAAGGGATAGACTTGTGGTTGTCGAATCCTGTGTACCGTCAGCCAGTGTCAACAGTGGGGTTCCATTTGTAAGCGTAAGTGAATATGGCATCTACTAATTCCGTTTCTTTACTTATTTATGCTATATTACCCGTTGCCCCAAACCAATACCACAGCACCAGGACTGCCGTCAATTCCTGTTACTGCCCCTGCATCTCCACCTGTCCCGCCCTGTCCAAACGGGCCATATACTTGATTGCCAGCGGTTATAGTTGCGCGGTTATTGCCTCCGGCGCCGCCACCAGCATAGTTTGTTGTGCCCTGCGCCTGTACTGTGCCTGTTGCACCACTTGCGCCATTGGGGCTTCCGCCTGCTCCACCTGCTCCACCTGCCATGTTATTCTCCCTGTTGATCAGCTCGCCACTGTTTGAAAGCTGTAATAATAGGGCCGTGTTGATCTGCTGGCACTGCGGCTTCACCGTAGGCCGCATACTTGACCAGTGGCAATTGAGGAGCGAGCTGTTTGTAGATATCAATGTTTGAGTGCAACTCACTAAAAACTTGATTCTGTTTGTCTTGATCTAAATTGTTAAATTTTGCTGTTAAATCTGCTAATGAGTAAAACATATTCAATCCTTTCTAGGTATTTCTGTGGCTTTTGAACTTAATCGAATTCTGTTCAGCAAGTCTGCTGGGGTGATTTTGGCAAAGTCGTCTGGGAACAATTTTATTCCGGCTAGGTCTAGCCCCATTGCACAAAACTCGCTACACATCCAACGCGCATCATCTTTCCACTGTTTCTTGGTTCTAGGAATCAGTACGTTAAATGGTGCCAGTGCCGTGTAGTCATAGGGCTTACCAATTTGGCTGTAGGCCCAAGCACGTACTTGACCTTCTTCATCCGCCGTAAGATCTAGTTCGTAGTGTATTTCATTTCTGTAGTTGGTCTTTGTCATGATAATGTGACCATTTTCCATTGCTGGATAAATGCTCATACCATCATCAAATACTAGTTCACAATGACTAGCTGGACTCATTGTATAGAGTCTACACAGTATAGAAAAGGGCAGTAGATTAGATGTAAATTTTATTTTCATTTTCTAAACAACTTTTTAACAATGTAGTTTCTCAAGCGTGTGTTAACCCACCATACTAATGGTTTTTCAATTGTGCTGCGATGTTTAATACCCCAAGCAACCAGTCTTCCTACTGTTCTACTTGTAACAGTATCATGAGTCAATACATATTGCGCCACTGCTTGCAGTCCATTAAAGAACATTTTCTGTACATGAACAGGCATCTGCTGGTTTTGTAAGTTGTAGACCCAAGACTCGTAAGTGTCTTGATCCATTAGTCCTTTGTGTACCATTACCCAAGCACCGCCGTTCTTAACGATGTTGTTTACTCTTAGTCCATTGGCGTAATGGCTTTCTCCAGTAGACAGCATCAAATTGTAGACCATTACTGGATTTGACAGCTTGACTTTGTTTGCGACTTCAACAATTTTTACATCGCCCAACCATGGTGCTTGTTCTGTACACAATGTGCTTATAGCACAAAGTTGGTCATCGTCATTGTACCATGGATGTTCTTCTGTGATGTAAGGAGTTTCGTCCTCACCAAGTGCAAATACCCATTTGCCAGTATCATGCTCTCGAGTTTTAACTCCAATGACCATTGTTGGTTTATTAGTTAATGCTTCAACAATCATGTCTCCAACTTGTATAGTACTGATTGGTTTTTCAGTACCGTCGGCCATTCTAATTAGTGTATGCGGTAAGAAGCATCCGCCACCGCCACTAGCTTCACCGTCATCATCATCGGTGTCGTAACCGCCACCGTCATATCCACTGTTGCCAGGTGCTGAACCATCGTTATAAGCACTACCTCCAGGTGAGCCACCGCCCACAGTAATAGTACCAAAACTACCGCTGATAGTGGTAGATTGTCCAGTTTGTCCTGCACCAGGATCTAGTAGTGTTCTTGTATCCCATATTATGGTATTAGTAGAGTCTTGTACTGTTACAGCAAATCCGCCAATGCCGCCAGTATTGGTTGCACGGAATGCAAGCGATCTTGTACCAGGCGCTAAGAATACGTTGGCAGTTGTACTAGTAGCCGCACTATTTGAAGTTATTATAGGATAACCATCAACTAGAACTTTTACAATATTGTCTGCTTGGGCAGCAAACGTATAGTATCCTGCTGTAGGAACAATTAACACCCTATTAGATAGATATTCTGTGTTGAGCGGACTAATACCGTCAGGGCTGACCCAGACAGCGTGACTATTCATGAACGAGCTCCAACTGCTGCTAGTGGCTGTATAGTATTTGACTTGTCCAATACGTCCAGTAGTACCAGCATCCCCAACAGTAATAGTCAATGTTTCTCCAGGCGTTACTGCAACATCCGTTGATGTAGAATATCCGCCAGATCCACCACCACCGCCTCCCCCACCTTGGAGGACAACGTTGTTGGATACGCCACCACCACCGCCTCCGCCGCCAGCTACAGCAAACATGGTAATGCGATGTACATGGTCAGGCACCGTCCAATAGTGTACGCCTGGTGTCTCAAATACGTTATGACCACTAGGGCGTATTACATTGATTGTAACTGGTATTTTAAGAGCACGTGCATTTTGTGCGTCACTGTTGATAATAATAGTGTCTGTGTAGGTTTTGCTTGGCATGGCAATTGGTGCAACAACCATTGTTGTTGTATTGCCAGTGCGAGTGTCCCAATTAAATCCAATATTGGTGTTGGCCAGGCTTACAACCTGTACATAACCGTTTGCAGTAGTTACATTGGCTATATTGAGATCAGCACCGTTGCCGCTGTTTGTAATAGTAATAGTTTGTTCAGCACTGGCTACATAACCGTATTCAACTACGCTTGCGGAACCTGCGCCACCTGCGACAGCAACGCCGCCGCCGTTATTGGATCTGCTTGAAGTCCAACCACTTGGCACAAGATCTGCACCATCGCTGCCACTGTAGGCACCATTATCTCCATCAACCAAAGATCCAGCTTGTCCGCCATATTGGCCACCACCCCCACCGCCAGCACCGCCACCATCGCCGCCTTTGTATGCTCCTGCTCCGCCGTAGGTTGTGCCGTTACTTGCGTAGCCAACTTGTCCTTTGCCAGTTCCCGATGTTTTATCAGTAATGTAGACTGGTTGATAATAATTGATAGCAAAATCACTTGTGTCGGATGTTTGTTCGTAGCCTAGGAAAATTCTTCCGTTACCACCGCCACCACCACCACCACCTCCGGCAGCTACAGCAATGATTGTACCGTTCTTTTTAAGTACAGTGGCTGCTCCACCGCCACCACCTGATCCCGATGATCCTGCAGGACCGGCATTGCCACCAGCTCCGCCACCATAACCATCAGCACTATAACCGCCAGCCCCGCCACCGTTGCCAGATCCAGTATAGCCATTACTACCACCGTCACCAACATAGATCTGTATAGTATCACCGGTGCTCACTGCCAAATTGCCAGTTACTGCATGACCTGCATAACCCGTATGACCTAACTGACTATCATTACCACCACCACCGCCTCCCCCACCAACAAGAGTTACTGCAATATAATTGGTGCCGCTGGGAATAGTGAAAGAATATGAACCAGGGCTTGAATAACTGTAGTTGGTTGTACCTTCATATTCGTAGTAGTACAAATTAGCCAAAGTTGTTGGATTGGTTGCAATACCGTTATAGTCAGGGCGCACGGTGACATTCACTGGCAGGCTGACGTTAGAATATCCAAAATACCCAATGTAGTTTGTAAAATACAAGTTGCCTGCGAACGAACCAACTGTGGATCCATATATAGTTGTGGATATATTAGTTGACTGATTTGGCGCTAGAGTAATTGGCAATGATGGAAATTGATGTGCAAAGGTACTGTAGTTACCTGTGCTATCATTGATGACAATATTATTGATAGTTAAGTCGTAATCGCCAGTGTTTAGAATATTAACTACTTTAGGGGTGTCGGTATAGCGTTGATAAGGAATAGCATTAATAGCCGCAACGTTGGGAGTAAATATGCCTTTTGGAGTTGGATAGATTCTTTCCCATGTGCCATCATCATGACATACCCAGCCTGTTTTAACTGGCGCCCAAGTGCCGTCAGACTGCTCGATCCAGGCACCTTTAAGAGGTTTATAAGTGCCAGAATCTTTTATGTATGTTACGCCCAGTCCATACTTAATTGCGGAATTAGGTATTGTCATGTATTAAACTTGGAACCAGAAATCACCAGGATTGCCAATTCCGTTAGTAGGTAAGTTTGTGCTCACTGTCTTTTGACTTCCTAGCCAAGGTGCAGTATTTCCGTTAGTAATGGCGTTTTGTACAGATGCCATTGTTGCAACCTGTGCAGTATTTGCACTGGCCAAGGCAACGTTTGGTGCTGTAGGAATACCCACGAGCGCTGGACTTGCTAGCGGTGCCAATGGTGATATAGCCACTGCAATACTGTTATCGCTGTACTGTTTAGTGACTACACCCAACGCACTAGTTGGATTTTGGTTAGTTGTAACTTCACCTGTTGAGCCGTTTATTGACAATAGTCTTGTGCTTGCACCACTTAGGTTAGCGTAAAAACTAACGTTGCCGCTCAGTACGCTGTTAATAAATCTACTAGAGCCAACTCCGCTGTTTGTTGATATTACAAGATTGCCGCCACCAATAGTTACATTACCATAGAAGGTGTTGTCAATATCATTGCGAGCATAGTTAATTGCAGCAATGTTACCCAAGTTCAATGCGTTAGTAGCAGTGCCTGTAAACAGGTTATTGTTGCCAGTTGCTAGAGTCAAACCCGGGTGAATTGTTGTAAAACCTGCAATAGGATTTGCAGGACTTAGTGTAAATTCTTGATCGTTACTGCTGATAGCTGTGACATTGTTATTGTGATAAAACTTGATGATTGTATGAGTTACTGCCACAGTATCAAGCACGTCTTCAACAATAGCACCGCTCTTGCCATCGGGTGCTTTCCAAGACGGACCAATCAAACTCCAACCACTGCCATTGTACATGTTCAGCTGATAGTTGGTACTGTCCCACCATTGTGCGCCAACTTGTGTTGTAGTAGGTGCCGTTGGTGATACCCAAACAGGAGTTACAGGTAACCATTGTGTACCATTGTAAATTCTCAATATGTAGTTGCCGGATACGCTAAGGTCGTACCACAGCTCACCCTGCAAGGGAGTTGCTGGGGCAGTTGTGCTGGCAAAATTTTGCAGCAACTTGATAAAGTTTTCGTCTAAGTATTGACCGTATAAGGGATAGTTTTTACCAAACAGATCCAGGTCGGCAACGTTCTGACCCGGGTTAATATCTGGGCCATCTGCTGTACCGTCAAGTAGCGTAATTAGTAATTCGCCAGTTGTTTTATTAAGAGAGTATGACATCTATTATCCAATCGCGCTCAAGTTAGTTAATGTTTGAATACGCACTGTGTAGTCTACTTGAATAAGTCTGTTCAATGATTTTTGTACAGGATGGAAAACAACGTGTGTCAACATGGGTCCTGTGGTTGTTAGTCCACTAGTTCCATCGGTGCTGCGTCCAAATAGTCCCAACTCGTCAAATGTGTAGGTATCTGTTAGTGTTTGGCTGTTATCAAATGCACTTTGTCCACTGGGTTCACCGTAGTCTAGCAAACAACTTACTAGAATGTCTGTGTAGACTTGCCCGGGAATGTGACGTACTTGAATATAGTTTTGACTTGGGTTGCCGTTTGCAGCCGCTGTATCGTCAACGACCTTACTGTAGGTTGCGCTGTACAGGTTACTGCTTTGTCCTGTGGTGTTTGGTGGCAAGTAAGTGATAACGCCAGTTGGGTCAACACTGGTTCCGCCGTTGCCAAAGTGCATTTCATAAATGAAATTCTGTCCTTTGTTGGCCAGCATATAGGCTAGGGCACTACTGATATTCTCATAGTGAATAGCGTTGCGTTTGTTGACAAAAACTTCTCCAGATTCTGGATTGAAAATTTTGATATGTCCTGCAACATAAATTCCACTTAGATCATCTGGCTGACGTACTGTATCTTTACTCATGGTTGGTTCTCTGGTTATTCTATATTTATCGTTAGATTCTGCCGACTACTACTTCTATCATGTCCACAGTTGATCCAGTATGTGTGCCAAGGGCTTTACCAATTACTGTACCAATTGCTGGTGCGCTGCTGGCCATTGCCACGCCTGGGATAGAGCTGGTCACCATCAAATCTCCTCGTTTTACTTCGCCTGTTACTTGACAAGGCACACGTCCCTGCAGGGCAACATCAACACCGTCAACACCAGCATTCATGGTATAAGCAGGATTTGTACTTACTACCCCTGCAACACGAGGATCATTGGCCTGTTTACTTGCTGTTACTTCTGTGTCTGTTCCAAATACCACAACTGTACCTGGCGTGTATTGACTATCGCTAGTATAACGTTCTGCCAAGTCAGCATATAGTGCGTGAATTGCTGTACCGTATACGTTGTTAAACCAAGAACCAGTAGAGCCAATGTTAACCGCTGCTGCGTTGCTGGTTGGCAAAATCGCGCCGCCGTGTACACTGATACCTGTGATAGACAGGTTGCCCCCGGCAATGTTAGCGTTAGCTGTCAGTTTATCTAGTGTGATTGTACCTAAGTTAGTAATGTAAGGCTGATTTGGATATGTGACATAGGCTGTCAAGTTACCAATAATAACGCTACCGCCCGAAGAAGGACTCTGTACGTTACCTATTAACGTACCTGTTACGTTACCAATCAAATTACCAATAAAGCCCGGTGCTGATATGTTGCCCCCAACGCTTTCTAGACCAACAATGATCAAGTTTCCGCCAATGACCACATCGCCTGTGGTGGCTACACTAGAAGCAGTAAATGCACCTGAACTCAATGTACCTGCCACAGTAGTTGGGCCAAGTGTTGCGCTAGATGCAGCGATTGAAGTTAGTGTAGCTGAACTAATGTAGTTTTTAATTGAAGTTGCAGCAATATGCCCCGTGACTCCAGCAGTTTCCACTGGGATCAGCGTTGTATCTAGTACGGTTCCCTGTAAGGGTAACGCGGTAATTGTAATTGTCATGTTAAATCTCTAGGCCTTTTGTATATTTATTTAGGTTAAACCTCTGATGAAAACTGCTTGTACAGTACTTGAGTTTTCTAGTCCTCGTCCGTCTGTTACAGCACCAGCTGTCTGTCCAGTAGTTGTAAGCACATTTCCGGTATTATCCACAATCTGTGTACCAAAATTGTCTGTAATCTGCTGTGCTCCGCCCACTGGTAAATTCAACCAAGTAGTGGTGTGAACATCAGTTCCGCCAGGAATCAATTCTGGCAAGTTTGCTTCAACTACACTAGATCCTGCTGCCTGTACAGCGGGTGCGCCTGTGCCATCTACAGCTCTGCGGATGTTGAAAAGTACATTATTGACAGTATCAATGCCCCAGAACACAATCTTTTCACCATTGATGAATACTGTACCCGGGATCAGTTTGGCTGCGTTAGGTGCAGTCAGTACGCTGGCATTTGTAACATGTATATTGCTGTCAGCGATATTCAAGTTTGCACTCAGCGTAGTGGTGTGAGTTGGGCTAATACCATAGTATTTGGGCCACAGTTCAGTATTAGAACTTGCTACATTACAGGTCATGTCATGTTCAATTCTGTAGGTAGCGCTGGTCGAACCGTTGTTGAACTTGGTTGTTACCAACATGTTCAAGTTGTCATAGGTTACACCAGGTACTAGTTCTTCAGGTGCGTGGCTACTATAGGTATCATAGTAAGCACCGCCATCTAGGTTAACTGCTGTATTGCCTGTGGTATAGTTGCTTTGAATAATACTGTCTAGGTAAGTTGGATTGTTGAAATCATAGTATTTCAACGCTAGATTTGCACCAACGTTGATTGTTGGAGGTAATCCAGTTACCAATATTCTCCAAGGTTCAATACTGGTAATAGTCAAATTGTACTCAGTATTTGCATCTTTGTTTATCAATACCAATGGTTGACCTGTGCTGTAGTTTAATGCAGTGAAGTCAACCAAGTTTTGATTGGTTACCTGTGTAAAGCTGGCAGTTGTTGACACTGTGGTGTTCAAGTTGCCGTACTCTGCAGATAAGTAATATCCAGGCAAGAATGTGCCAACCACATTGGTCAATATCATTGTAGTTCCAGTGCTGGTGCTGTAGACAGTACCAGTTGCACCTGTAACGGCCTGTGTGATAACGTTGCCTGTATAGACAACTGCCGATGCTTGAGTTGTAACAGTCAAACTTGGGATAGTAACGTTGGCACTAAAGATAGCTGTGTTAGCTGCTCTAGTGTAGATCAAGTTGCTGCTGAATATTGAGCTGTTGGCGTTGTAGGTAACACCGCTTACTTCAACTCCTGGGTACTCAACTCCGCTCATCAACTGTGCTAGATCTTTACCAGGCATTCCGCTAGTAGGACTGTAGTATGACTGTATACGATCTGCTGCTGTACCAACTTGGGTTGAAGTTAGTGCTTGATATTTTGTATAGTCAAACAGGTTGTTAACAACTACAGGACGTACATTTGCATCAATACCGTTGACACGAATATTTCCGCTGCGGCGTTGATAGTTGTTGGTAATATTTGCCACAGTAATCAATTGATGATTACTTGAAATTGCAATTATTCGTGCGTTGGCTGTAGTGTTTGCCTGTGTTACATAATCGCCAATGTTAGCAGAAGCATTTCCACTCAGTGTTAAAATTGCTGTGCTGTAGACATTAGCCAATGCTTTGTAGGCTGTACTGTTGTAGCTCACATAAGAGTTAGCAGTTACAGTAATGTTTGGTTGCCAAGCAATAATATTGCTACTATAGCTGACACGATCAAAGTTTAGTGTAACATCCAAGTTTCTAGCCGTGTTGTAGCTCTTGTTGATAAACTGTGTATGGCTAGTAATGCTGGTTACGTTTGTGTGTAGGTTCGCAGCATCACTATAGATATACTCTGTAGTGTTGAAAGTACCTACAGTATCAATCAATGTGATGGTGTTTCCAGTTCCGGCTGTGTAAACAATGCCTGTTGCACCAGTATTGGCCTGTGTAATAATGTTGCCCACATAGGTAGTAACATTGCTATTGGCTGTCAATACTGTAGTTGGCAAACTGTCAATTATGTAATGGTTCTTCAACTTGGCGTAACCAGTTGCTCCTGTACCTGTACCATTGATAAAGATGGTTGGCTGGCTAGTGTATCCACTGCCAGGTTTAACAACTTCAAATCCAGTAATAGTTTCATTGCCAAAATCAACAATGGCGTTGACAACTGCACCCGATCCGCCCCCACCAACTACTGTTACCGTAGGTGTTAGCGAGTAGTTTGCACCAATATTGGCAACCAACACTTCACTGATACCAAATGTGTAGTTGTTGTACCATTGGCTGTACTGTGGCAATGTGCTTAACCAAATTGAGTCACGTGCATCTGTGCCGTTTGGACTACGATAAGCGCCGTATGCACTAATGAATGTGCTAGGAATGTCAAAGTCTGAAGTATCGCCCAAGTATTCATCGTTACCTTGATAGTCAATCAAGTAGTCACGAATGCTGGTTCTGTATGGCTTGACCTCGTTAATGTACTGCTCATAGTAGTTTTGGTTGTCAGGTGCATAGTTTGCAGGCTGATCAAGTTTACGCAACTTGTGTAAGATGCTGATAAAGCTGGTTTTAAACGCCCAATCAACATTTGGCTGTTCTGTCAAGATATAGTTGATCAAGACAAAGAACATGTTGTTGAAGTTGACCTTCAGTGTGTCAACAAAGATACTGTCTTTGATTGCATTAAAGATAATGCGAATTTCGTTGGCTGCAACTGTGGTTGTGTACAGGTTGTTGTTCAACTGTATAGTACCGTTTTGTATACCAACTAGACTTACTGTGCTGTCACTATTAACTCTGTAGACATTGAACTGGCTGTTACCATTGTTCAATACTTTAACTGTATCGCCAGTTGTTAGAGATAGAGTAGCAATATCAACTGTAGTTGCAACCACGTGAGTAGGCAATGTTGTTGAGTCGTAGGTACTATCATACCAATCTGCTTTGCTCCAGTAGAATGGAGTGTAGTAGCTCTGCTTGCTGGTAAATGTCCAAGCAGTACCGTTCCAAGTGTAGGTGCTCCATAGTCCACTTAGTGTTTCATCTGCTAGGACTAGAGCAACATAACTTGAAGATATCTTTGTAGTCTCTACATAGTCCAATTCTGCACGAGTAGCAACCTCAACATCATATGTTGAAATATCTGGTAGTGGTGCAGAATCGTACAAAGCGTTGATGTTGAATTCTTCAACAATTGGGTACTGTATCAATATGCCATTGACATATTCTACCCAGTTTTTAATTGCCGCTAGTCTGTCAACAAACAGGGTTTGATTTGGATATACCCCAAGACCAATGCGACTTTGTGGTGCCAGTGATGTGTCAGGTACTGCTGCACCGTTGAAGTCAACGCCGCTCAAGCTGTCAACGAGTTTTTCAACAATACGTACAGGAATTGTGCTGCTGCTGTTGCCTTCTTGCACCAGCTGGAATTCACTGTGTATGACATTGGTATTTTTCAATGTGTCATAGTCACTGTGGAATATTGTGCTGTTGCCGCTTAGGTAAGTGCTGATACCGTGTAAGCTGATTGTATCGTCACGTAATACTGCTGCGTAAGGAATGTTCTGTGCCTGCGGATTAGCAATAATCTCTTGGATTGTTTTAACTGTGTTGATATGCACACTGTCAAGTTCAACAGTATTTTTATCAATTACCCAGTAGTAGTACTTGCTAGTAGCCAGCTTGCTGTTAGGGTTGATTACTGTTTCAACAACATAGGCGCTGTTATCTGGATAGAGTGCTGTACCTGGTCCAGGATATGCGCTCGGAGGCATGTCGCTTTCAACCCATTCTGCAACTTGAATTTTGCTGCCCGGGAACATTCTGCCCCAGTTGTTGGCACGATAAACTAGATCGCCTTGCTCGTAATCAACATAGCGCATAGACCCAGTGTTCCACCAAGTCTTGGTTTTTTGCTCTGGGCCCCAGTGGAAGTCTACGCTGTTGGCAAGATTAGGAGTGCTGTCTACACCACCAACTACGTTGTAAACTGCTGGGTCGTAGGCTGTGATAAAGTCCAAATCTTCTTGGGCTGCACCCAACAACTTGCCTTTGGCAGGGTCAATGTAGTCTAGAGGAGTTGAAATAATATTGGTATTTGCATTGAACAAGTACATTCTACCAACACTGTTGATATCAACTTTTGGCGATTGTTGTTCAATTACATCCCAGCCAACATTGCCTGTAAAGTTGTTGTAGGTATAATAAGTACCTGCACTTGGGATAGGTGTGTAGACACCGCTGACGGGGTCAAATGTCATTGTGTTGCTGTCACCAGGGGCGCCAACCAACATGGTCTTAGCGTTCATTGCAACGCTGTAACCAAATTGATCATTTAGACTTAGCTTGTTGTTTTGCAGACGTTGTACCAATACATATTGATCTTGTGCTGTAGTTGAGAATGTACCGTTTACAAGTCCGTAAACGTATACCATGCCTGAACCCTCAATAGTATCAACAAAGATTGCTGTGCTGATATCAAATGTAGTTGTATTGCTATCAAATGTGGTGCTATTTTCAGTGCTACCACCGTTGGCTGCAATTACTAGACTTGCGCTGTCTGGGCTTGCAATCACTTGGCTACCATATTGATTTACATCATCACTTGCCGGATGCTGTAGAGTCTGTACATTGTTGTAGACCATCATGCCCAAGTTGGCCAACAAACTGGTTGAACCTGAGCTCAATACCAGTTTCTGATATGGAGTTACTACATTGCTGGTTAGTGTCAGTCCACCATAGCTTTGTGCAATAGCAGTAATGCCAGGAATGTTTGCGCTGTTAACCGCCGCTGCAACGTTGGCAACTGTGTTACCTGTTACACTAATGTTGAAACCGTTAATACGGAAGTTATCGCCTGTGTTGATCACAGGTGTGTAGTTTGTGCTGGTAATTGTACCGTAGCTGGCGCCTTGGTTTACAAAGCGATATACAATACCGCTGTAGTAGCCAGGAACGCTGTAACCAGGACTTGCAACATAGACATCTGCATCGTTACCGGCAATGTAAGTTGTTGTACCAAATGCTGCACCACTCTTTGGAACTGGCGCTGTTAGTGTTTCAAGCAACTGAATCTTGTTAGTTTCAACTGCAATCAAGCTGCCAACAACAGGAGCGTTAGTAAATGTCAATGTTGTAGTGCCAGCACCTGTGTAGCCCGTAGACACGATGTTACCATTTACAGTTACGCGGCTAGTAGAACCAATAGTGTATTGAGTTGTGTATGTAGTGCCGTTGGCAATAAACGATTCAATGCTGCGATCAAATACGTAGACTGCACCTGCTGCACTTACACCGTTTACTGCTTGGTAAGGTGCGCTGACAGCAACTTGGCGGCCATCGCTGGTTGTTTTAACAGTTAATCCAAACTGTGCTGCTGTGCTGCTACCAACTGTGATTGTATTGGCGTATGTGTAGACGCTGGTTGCATTGGCTTGATAAACGTAGACGTTACCTGAATTTGGTGCAGAAACATACAGCCAAGTGCCATCAGCACTGGCATCAACGCTGGTACCAAATGCATCGCCTGTGTTGCTACTCCAAGGACTAGACAGTGTTTGTATCCAAGGGAAGCCAACATTGCCATCAAATTGGTGAATGTGTAAACGACCGTACTGTGATCCAGTTCCAGGGTTGCCAATGTAGAGTAAGTTACCTGCTGTGGCAAGACTTGCACCAAAGCGAGCAACGCTGTTTCCTGGACGTGCGCCAATGTTTGCAACCTGTGTAAGCACATTGCCGTTGGTGACGTTGGCTACAAATGTAATCACGTTGCCAGTGTTTAGTGTAGGCAATCCTGCTGCTGCAAAAGTACCTGCTGTGTTGATTGTGGTTACTGTACCAAATCCTGTACCTGTTGCATAGCTGTTTGCTCCCAGTTTCATGCTGGGGTTTAGCGGGCTAACATTGCCTGTCCAAGGTGTGCTCTTGTTGTATACTGCCCAGCCTCCAGTGATGTCATCATTGTCAACCCACAGCTTGTCGTTGTCAATCCAGCCATGTGCAGGAGTAATACTGTTCAAATCAGTAGGTGTTTTGATACGAACGCTTTGTAGTTTGTACAAAGGACCTGTGCTGTTGATCTTGATAGCGCTCTTAATTTGATCAGCTGTTTGTCCGTAGAATACTATACCAAATGTATAGGCATCAACAATGTTGTAGACTCGGTAGAATCCATCAACTCGTGCATCAAATCCCTTGATTGCAACGATACTGTTAAATGTCAAGCCGTGTGGTTTAACTGTTGTAACAGTGCCAATATTGTCAACGCTATAGGCTACGGTAGTGATTGTATTGTCAGTTTCGTTGACACGATAAACGTTCCAATCGCCGCCAGCATCGTTTGCACACCATACAGTTGATCCTAGTCCAACTTGTCCAAGATTAGCGCTTAGTCCAGCTAGATTGCTGATATTAAATACAGTGGTTGTGACATCATTGATATCAACATAACCTGCTGTTTGTATGTCGTTTTCGTAGACGCTGCTTGCATCACGATTCAAGTAGATGTTGGGTGTGTAAGCACCTTCTGTGCGATATAACTGATAGGGTTGTACACCAATGATGCCGGATACGCTAGAACCATTGTTAGGCAATAGTGTGAATGTTACAGGATCGCCGTTGAATGTACCTTCGGTTAACACTAGGTCAATACTGCGGTTGTTGTGTAGAGCACCGTATTCGCCAACACGCATACCCCATTCTTCGTAGACTGTGATGTCACTAGTAATGCCGTTAAAGCCCGCTGCTGTAAACGCATTAACTGCGTTCATAGTGCCTTTTTCACGGATATAGCCTTGATAGAACTTGGCCTGTGTAACCTCGTCAATACCAAAGTTTGTCAAATAGTCACGTGGCTGGAAGCCAATCGCGCTGTCACTGTATAGATGGAAGTCACCTAGTAGCTCAGGATTGTCAATATCGTTGAAGCGATTGAACTTTTCTGCATTGTAGGTAAAGTTAGGCAACAAGCCTGTTTTAAGCTCTTGTGCGGTAATCTGTGCCCACTTGGTTGTGTCAAATGCTGTGGATGCAATTACATCTTGTAGTGCTGTATAGTTGTTGTTTTTGTAGCGTACTAAGCTGCCCATCAGGTAGTCTTTACCAGGTTGCCATGCGTCAACTGTGGTGTTGTTGAATACAAAGCCAGCTGGGTTCATAGCACCAGTCCAAGAACCAGTTTTCTTACCAACTAGTTTTAGACGATACTGTCTGTTGCCCAACTGCGGAACATAGATAACATCATTGAAAATGTCCACATTGTCAAATATCATGACATGTTCATATTCAACTACATCTAGTTTAACCAAGGCCAATGTTTGTCCTGCGTTTGCAGTTAGTGTAAATGTGTTGCCTGTAGCCAAGCTGGTTCTGTTTACACTCATTTGGCTATACTTGACAAAGTTATAGTTAGTGTCTAGAACACGGCTTTGGTTAGGGTGGTTCTGTATCTTGTCAACAACACCACTGCTTGTAAACAATGTCGCACGGTTCAATATTGGGCTTAGTACCAATACACTGCTGGCTTGCCAGCCCTGTTGTACCCATGTTAAGAATTCCTTAACGCTCAACAACCAATCACGTTGTGTTCCTAGATCAGGATCAACGTCTGTAAAGCGGAAGCCAATGCCACGTAGGTAACGTTGATGGCTGACCAAGAAGTCAACTACCTGTTGGCGATTGGTAAATTCAAATCCATAAGGAATAGTAATCTTGTACTTTTGATAGTCTTGATAGATTACACCTTTTTCGTTAAGCACAGACAAACTGTAGCTGTTATTATTAGCAATACTTGGGATAATAGTAAAGTAAGGAGCTTCTGTGTCATATCCGCTGACTGTGTACCCAGTTGCTGTGCGTTCAATGATAACTGCACTATAGGCAACTGTTTTAGTTGGAGTTGATTTGTACAGCTCAATCTTGTAACTCTCGTTGGGAATTACCACACCGCTGTTGGTGCTAGTTGGACTGCTTTGTTCAGCAATTACCTGCATCAAACTTTGATCTGTAAATCCTGCCATTTTGTAGGCAAGTTGGATTGACAATCCAGCAAAGTATCCGTTGAGTTTTGCGCTAGGATCGATACCTTGATTGCGTAGATATTCTGCGATCCAGTTTAGATAACCGGCTGCACGAGCAATAACATATCCCTCGTTTTCTTCGCTTAGATCAACAACACCGTTGATGTCAATGTCGTATGGACTAATACGTTGTAGTGTTTCAGTATAGACGTATTGGTTTAGATCTGTGTTTTTGTAGTAGTGTCCAACATTTAGCAAGCTACCAAAGTAGAATGCAGGTTTAGCCAATGCCAGTGCTTGTTGTACTGCAAATGGATAATCGCTGCTGCGTCTCCATGCTGTTTCTACAGGACCTTGATCACCAACTTTGAAACTGCCGCTAGCATCATTGCTGTTAAAGTTCTTGACTAGAATATCGTTAGGAGGCAATAGCGCACCTGTGTAGTCAACAGGAATAAATGTGGTTAAGTTTGGACGTACAAAACGCTCATCAACATAACTGCTGCCGTTGTTCCAAACAAGACCAGCTTCTAGGTCACCCCACAACACATTGTTACCACTGGTGTAAGGTGCTGGACCGTAACGGTTTTCCCACCATGCAGGCATAGAAGAAAATCCCAACATTTCCCAAGGATGTGTGTGAGGACGATCTGTATCGTAGAAATACTTATAGATGGCACGCCAGTAACCTAGCAGTCTAGATCCGTCAACTGTGTCAACAAACTTGTTGTAGTTCCAAGTAAATGGTTCGCTGGCAACAAATGTAGTATTAGACACATAGTCAACACGAGTTCCTCCAACCCAAGTCAAAAAGCTGTCAGTCAGCAACTGCGTGAATTCTGTATTACTGTATTCTGTTGTTCTAAATTTACCCGGAACATAATCATATAAATCCAGTGCAAATTTAGATGCGTCCAACTTGATGTTGTTGTAGATGCGTTTTTCAAATTCCAACAACAGATCATCGCGGTAGTCGCCAAAACTTGGAGTAATACTACCGTCGTGTCCTTGTATCACATAGATAGGTGTTGCATAGGTTGTATCGTAGTACTTTTGTGGAGTAAATTTAGGATACAAGCCCAGTTTAGTAGGAGTTTCTGGAATGTAGTTGCCATCAGTATCACTGTACTCGTTAATGGTCAATACATCACCAACTGTCAATGCAGTTAAGAATGTGATACCTGCACGATTAGTGTCAAATTCATAATCAACATCTTTGGTCAATTGAACATTGTTTTTGTAGACCAATACTGCTCGGTTACTTAAACGCTTGTCATTGAAAATGCTGCTGATCTCGTAGTCAACAATTTCACTGTTCAATACAGTATAGCTAAGTGTAGTTTTGATATCTCCATACGGCACCATATCACTATAGTACCAAGCAAATGTTTTATTCTTAACTCCGTTGATATTTTTTAGTAACGTGTCAAGCAGTGCAGGAATATTGGTGTAATCAAGACCCGGTGTTCTTAGACTTAGTTCAAGAATTTTATTTTTAACTTTGCTGTATTCATGACGAGCCAAAGACAGTGCGTCAATAAAGTTGGCATCGCTGTCTACTAGGAAAAGTTCACTGTAAAGTACAGGACTTGCGTGTTGCAGTATGCTACCGCCTTGCGCTTTGATATAAGTGTCACGTAGATTACTTGCGCCAGGGAAGCTGCCGGTAATTTGGTTACTGTTAGCAACCATTGTGCTCACATGGTTACGTAGTTGTCCCAGTGTTAGACTGCTGAAGTTGTCGTTTTGACTGTTGAAGTCCAAGTTCTTAGGAACTTCGTAGTATCCCAAACTGCTAACACTCTTGTCGTTATAGATCAAGATATCAATTTGATCACCAGTGGTTAAACTTGAATCTGTAATGTGTACGTAATCAATGACGCCAACTGTTACAATTTCCCAGGCTGTAATCTGTTTGGCATTTTTGTAGACACGGAAATAGGGCACAGTAACTTCTGTGCTGTTGATAATATCAATCTTAAAGTAGCTGTTATTACCATCGTAAATTCCGCTGATTACTTGGAACTGTTTGCTTTGTTCAACGTTAGTAGTCCAACTGTTACGTAGTTTGTAAGCAGTCAAGCTGGTATTTTGTTGTAGTGTGCCCAGGCTGTTGATGTTAGTCGCAGTCTGTGCAGCACCAGTACCGTCAGTGTAATTGACTGTGTCTGTGTCAAAATTGTTAGTAAACTGAATATCACCAATTTGGTTAAAGTTTCTATAGCTGAGAGGGAAACCCAACACAGGATCGTTTACACCTGTGCCTACACTGTAGCTAAAAATCTTTGTGCCAGCAAATGTGCTGTTAGTATAGGTGCCAATACTGACACCAGTACTGTCAATTACATCAAATAGCGGTGCTTGGTTTATACCAGTTTTTTGTTGTCCGGCGATCCAAGTACCGTTGTAGTAGTATTCAACACCTTTATTAGGGCCGTTTAGCACAACCAAATTGTTGTTGGTATCAACTGTGGAATCATCTGCTAGTGCAAGGTTAATGATATTGCCGCCTAGTCCTGGAGCATTAACAATGTTAACAACGAATATCTTGTTACGCACAGTTGGGTCAAAGTCATTGGCAAAAACGACTCGCATACCTTGTGCCAAAGTTACACCGCTGATAGCATATCCAGCTGGTTGCAATTCAACAATATTGCGACTGTCAGTAATTGTAAAGTCTAGTAGGTCAACTGGAGTCTTGGCCACACGACCAAAGTTGTATAGTTGTACGTTAGGCTCAAATTCAATGATTGGACGGTTAGCACGTAGGTTTTGATCCAACAAGGGAGTGACTCCATTGTAGGCTGCTGTTGCGTTGATAACATCAATGTGGAACCAACGGTTGCTGCGTGTCCAAGGATTCAAGTCTTGACTTGCACGGCTAATGGTAATATGATCTTGGCTTGCTAGTCCATTGGCTGCATAGGTTTCTGGGGTCACAAAATCATTGATATCAATCAACTTGATAGCAGATCCCACACCTTCAACATAGTAGGTATTTCCAGAATAGCTACTAGGGTTAGCACTAGCATCAAACGTTACTTTAAGTCCGTTAGTGAATACAACACCATTTGGACTCTTGTAATTTTTAGCTCCAACAATGTCAGTGTCAACGTTAACAACGACTGACGTAGGATCTAATAGGTCTATTTGCCCAACATAACTAGAGCCAACGCCATCTTGATAGAACAAGTTAGTCAACGGGGCAGTAAGGTCTGGCATTTGATTAAACAAGTTCAACAACAGGTAATCGTTTGCTAGATAGTAGGTATATTCAGAACGTGCTGCGCCGCCCTTGACGAAAACTTTTTGTAACGCACCAATTGTAAATGCCTGTAACAAGGGATTCAATGTTATAATGGGATCAGTGTCATTGCTGAGTGTAATTTGCCAAGCATTACGACGTTGCGCCACAGGAACTGTAACTCCGTTCACTGTCCATTGAGCATTGTCAAGATCTTTGTTGACAAAAATTAACGATTTCAAGTTGAGCTGGTTAACTGCACTAACGCCATCAATGCCGTTTTCAAAGCCGGCTGTGATTGCACTCAGTCTCTTACCTTGAACTTGTGTGTAGCTCAATGCTGTACTCAAATCAGCACTGCCCGCAAGTGTCATACGAACATAGAAATCTTGTGCTGTTGGTTGTGGTACTTTGAATGTTACTGTACCAACATCAATACCGTTATTGGTTACACCCAATACATCACGGCTTGACAAGTTTGTTTGTCGATCTTTAGTACCACTGACTCCGGCACTGGCTTGTATCCAGAATGGGAATCCAGGTTGGTTAACTACAAACTTGTAAGTACCACCGTAAGCTAAACGCACAGTAGGATTTTCAACCCCTTCAGCATTGCTGAAACGATATGTTCCAGTTGTAGTGTCGCGGTTAACAGTGAATGTTTCTGTAGTTGGAACTACACTGCCAAATACTTGTACAGCATCGGGGCCGTCTGTTAACCAGTAATATTGGTTAAAGTTGATGAACTTGTCAAAGTCAAACAGGCCGTTGTAGCTGTAGCTTTCTCCAGCAAATAGACGTGTTTGATTATTAGTCAATCCACCATAGTGACCAACTTGATTTAGCAGGTCAATGTAACTGCTAAAGAACTCAGTCTCGCCTGTGATTTTGTTTTTAATAACAACACTGGGTTCTAGCTGATAATTTTGACGTAGGGCACTGGGTTCAGGTTGATAGTTATCTGTACTCTTAAAAGTAGGGGCAAACTTACGACCAATATAACCGTTGACGTTTCTTAGGTCGGGCTGCGTTACTAGCTGATCCATTGTAGCATTTAAAAACTTTTGGTTAGTTTCGGTTCTAAATGCTTCGGGTAAGAAATTGCTTGTCTTAATTTGTGCCATATTAAATTACGATTCCCAATCCTGCTAGGGTTTGATTAATTTGTGCTGCTGTGATTGCGCTGATAATCTGTACATTATCTGCTGTTGCTGCGCTGACCATAACTTCGTTAGGGTTACTGTTGATCTGCAACAATCCACCAAAGGCAATATCTGTGCTGTTAGGCACGATAATGATACTGGCTACATTTGGTGCTAGTGCGTTGTGCAAGTAAGTGCTGAGTTCACTGAAATAGAATGTGTCGCCAAAGTTCCAATTGGCTGTGTCAAAGTACTTGTTTAATGCGGCAATTACACCCGACTTGATGTCATTGTCACTGACGTTGACGTTGGGGTTTTTAACAACTTTGAATGTTGCCTGTAGACTTGGATCGGCTTTAGCACCAAATAGTGGTTTGTATTTGCCCGGATTGTACACAATAGTATCGCTCAATGCTTTGTACTGTTCAAGGCTGGTAGCACCAGTGCCGTACTCGGTCTTTAACTCATCGTTTGTAGGCAAACTTGGCTGTGCTACTGTGCCAGTGGTGTCCTGAATCCATGCCAAATAGTCTGCGCTGTACTGTGTAGTCAAGATATACAAGTCCATGATGTTGTTTGGTGCTGGATCAATACGACGATCATTTGGGCTGCTGTGGCGATATTGGAATTGTAATCCTTCTCGTCCTACTTCAGCAACATAGTTTGTTAGCTGTGTTAGGCTACGTACATTACTTCTATTGATTGTTAATTGATAGAAGTTGCCTTCTGTGGTAGCGTAGAAGATCTGTCCACTGATATACAAGTTCCAATTGGCAGTTATGGCGTTCTTGTTAGCGTAGGCTGTTACAATGGTTGCACTGTCAACCGGCGCTGTTGTTAAGAAATTGTTGCCTTGTGTTACCTGTTGGAAGAACACATATTTCTTAGTTGGGTTAACTGTAGGAGCAATGATATTGGTAAACAAATCAGGATCGTCTGGAATACCGTCATTGTTGGTCATTGGGAAAGTTACCAAGACCTGTGTGTTGTCAACATAACCATCTGGGTTGATGATGTTGTTGTAAATGTACCATGACTGATCTTGTCCGATTGGACTTGCACTGTCAGGCTGGCTGTTGGTTTTCAGTACTCGGATTTGATCGTTAACTGTCAAGCCAGTTTTACTGTCAAATGTCTTAACGTCTGGATCAAAGTAGAAACGTGTTTCGCCTGCGCTTTGGAACACATATTCAATACCACGGTGAGCAATGTTATAGCTGATACCGTTGTAGGTAAATGCCACTAGCCAGCTGCTGTCTAGACCGCTGCCAGTTAAGTCACCTTGGTTAGTTAGGCTAAATGCGCCCAAGTTCAAATCTTGTGGCAATATGATTTGCCATGCTTGTTTTGTGCTGTTGTAGCTCAAGCCAATGTTTTGATAGCTTTGTAGCAAACGCACCACTTGTGCAATAAATGTACCGCTTGGTAGTGCATTTTTAAACACAGGGATAACTGTATCTGCTACTGCGCCTGTAGGAATATTTTGACTTAGTTGTACGCTGTAGCCGCTGTTAGAACTGACTACGCTAGCCCAGATATAGTTTTTCTCACTAGGATAAGTTGCTGTACCAGTCTGTATTTGATTCTGTGCGTCAAAGTAGTTTCCTGCACCTGCATTGAAACGTACCATTGATCCAATGGCTATGTACTTTAAGTTGCTGCTTACACCCAAGCCAATTTGTTGTACTTGGTTGCTGCCGTTGACAAAATAGCCTGTGCTGTTATTGCCTGTGGCGCTGCTGCGGCTCCATGCTGTTACACTTGGAGGAGTATAGCGCGGATAGTTGGCATAGTAGTACTGCAACACTGGCTTGCTGGCAATTAAGGGAGCCACTGTATTGTAGATAACTTGATAAATGTCAGTCGCAGTTACAAAACTAAATGTACTGCTGCTAGTTGGTGCTTGGCTGTACAAGATGCCATCGCTGGCAAAAATGTTTGTGCTGCTGTACTTGCCAGTTACGTCTAGCACGTCTAAGAAACGACTTGTGCCGCTGCTTTGACGGTTAACTGCTTTAACTTTTAAGATGCTGCTAAAGTTTGTGTATGGGAACAGGCTGTAGTCTTCGCCTGTGATCATACGGTTTTGTGTGTAGTAGTTGGCAGGAGCTTTGGTACGAATATCGTCAATGCTCTCACGTGGTTGGCTGTTTGATACTGTGTAGTTCAAGCTCACAGTAACAGTCAATGTTTCAACTGCGTTGTTGCGGCTTACATAAGGGAAACTTAGTGTAATGCTCTGCATTTCATCAGGCGTAATCTTGTAAGTTGCACCATTGCTGGTTCTATAGTACAAGCGATAGATACCTTGTGGAATGTTGGCAAATGCACCGTCACCAAACACTAGATCAATTTGGTCATTGCTGCGACTGTTGATCTGATATAGGTTACGATTGCTGCTTTGATTGTAGATAACGTTGATACCAGCAACCGCAGGAACTGCTGCCCAGTAGACAGCAGGATTGCTGCTTACATCTAGTTGATACAACCATGTGTCATCATTGTTGATGTCATTTACGTTTACGCTGACCACACGATTAGGCAAACTTTGATTCAAGTTAAAATCTTGGGTTGTCAGTTTACCTTGTTTAAAATAAACAAAATAACCAGTATTGACACTGTTGTTACCTAGATTGTCATTGCGATACAGGATATTGAATTTACCTGTAGGAACAGGTGCAGGTTCGTAGATGTAACTTTTTCCTGCACTGCTGGCGCTGACTGCTTCAAAATCCATTTTGCTGTTTTCAACAATGGCGCTAAAGGCTCTGCGAGGAATAACCCCCGGAGTCAAGTTGATACTGTATTCATCTGTTAGAATACCGTTGATGGTATTGGTGCTGCCAGGTTTACCAACAACTTGGTTGCTGATTAGGGCAGCATTTAGAATAGTAGTAAACTGTTCTTGCCAGTCTGGGTTAGCAGTATCGTTCCACGAAATTAGTAGATTGCTGAGGTTTAGACCATTGCTGTCAAAGAGATTTTCTGTTGTGCTGAGACTGTCAATTTTCAAATAGCCGCTGGCGCCAATATTGCGTTTTGGGCTGTAGCTGATTAGACGTGCTAGTTTTAGGATGCTGTCGCGACGTTCTGCTGTGTCAAAAAAGTTTTCACGTGCATTCATGTCACCACGGAATGCCAAGCTCTGTCCCAAGAAAGCAATAAGGTCAATTAAGGCAATGTATTCGCTAGATTCTGTAAAGTCATTGAAATCTTCAGGATAGTAGTTACGCAAGTAATCGATCATGGTCTTGCGTAGAGTTTCAAAATCGTAGCTCTGGAAGTCTGCTTGCTTAAAGGTCTGGTACAGCTGAGTCCAGTCCTGGTTTACCAATAGGTTAGTCTGACGTGTAGTGATTGACATCTAAATACATCCGTTATTATGTATTTATTCTAATCAAAATCTACGTAGTTAATAAGTTGCGTTTGTGGTCAACTTGCTGCTGTTGGCGTCAAAGTTCAAGCTCATCTGTGTTGTTTGATTGGTAGGAATAAACACAAGATCTAGTTCAATTTGTATGCCATGCTCTTGGCCAGTGATAGTGATGTTTTGCAGTCCCAATCGTGGATCATAGCCCACAATCTTTTTAACATCATTGACAATTAGATCGTTTACATGATCTGTCAAGGGTTCAAACAATAGGCTCCATATGATACTGCCAAAGTTAGGCTGCATCAATTTTTCACCTTTGCGTATGTTGAAATGATTCAACAGGTCCTGTTTAACCAAATCAATATCGCTAGTGCGAAACTTCTTGCTGCGATTTATTGTACTGAAACCCTTGTATAGTATTGCCATAGTGTATTTATTGTAGTGGTGCGCTCAATAATTGTACGTGTACGGCGTCAGGTTTGCTGAATGTGCCGCCCCAACGTAGTCCGTATTGTGCAAAATCAACTGTACGTGCAATCAATGCCATCTGCCCGCTGTCAATTGCCATACCATCATTGTGTGCGCTGTGCTTGAGCGACGGTGTAGTAATGCCACCAGCGGTGGGATTATTAGGGCCGCCACCTGCTGCATGCCAACGATCAATCAATGATTGCTGATCTGCTAGGCTACGATAAGCGCTGGTAATAGTAATCTTAGCACCAGATTTTGCCTTAAAGTCCTGTGCCATTTTGAGTACAGCATCTTTAAAGTCACTGCTTAGTTGATCAAATCCTGCTCGTGTTCCGGTGCCACTTGCGGCAAATGTAAACACATCATCAGGGTTGATACCTGTGGTATTTGCACCGCTTAACCCAACTGCTTGTGCTACACTACCTACAGCACCGCCAGCTGCTAGAATGTCAATCGCATAGCGTCCGTGATTGTAGTAGACTGAGCCATCTTGTCCCTGTGCATCAGCGACTGTACCTGTATCGCGCCATTTTTTAGCTGCTGCGCTGCTACGCATCTGATAAGCTACCAACATCATACCTGCTGCGGTACAAACATCATCTGTAGACACAATACCACTGTTTCCAACTAGTTCTTTATAGTAGGTACTTAAGGCTGCATACATGATAGCGTCTTGTAGTGCTGGACTGTTAAAGAAGTCGTCTTGACTTGTTATGCCATCTTTGCCTGCCCATGCAACTGGCTTACTCAGTGTGTTAACTCCAAATGTGTTAATCGCATCAGGTTTGATATAGCCGTTTGTGGCCAAGAACTGTGCATCCATGCCATACTTGCCAATGCGTGTACGATCATCGCTAACATAGCTGTAGTTGAATTGACTGATAAAGTAGCCCAACTCTGCCATGACTGCTTTGGCTTGTACGGTACTCATGTTAGGGCTAGTTGCCCCAAAGTTGCCAGTTGGAGCGTAGGTTGTAGTCTTGGCCAAGAACTCTGCAGGGCAAGTTGGTGCCTGTACAGTTTGTCCTGACGCTTTGGTAATGCCCATGTCCTTAGATGTTGCGGATCCACTCATGATAGGTTTGCCGCTGCCATCTGTGATTGGTGTGCCTGTACCCGATGTTATTGCTCCTGCAGGTGCTGCTGGTGCTTGGCTTGACTCTCCTGCGTTTGCCAGTGCCTGTTGTATAACCGGAAGCCATTTGGCTGCTGCTGCCCCAACGCTGGCACAGGTAATGCTACCGTTAGCTGAACGTAGTCCGGCATTTTGCTGTGCTTGTTTGCTGTCTGCTGCGTTGACAATAAAGTCATCAGGTTTGCCAACTGCTGCCGGCCAATAGATACATAGGTATAAGTCTTGCAGTTTAGGAGTAGGAGCTTTCTTGTTTAATCCCAAACTTTGGAAGAATTTCAGCACCCAATCCATTTGATCCACACGACTTAGATCTTTTAGTGCGTCTGTAGTTGTGCCAAGTCCCTTGGCAGTATTAGGTATAAATTGTATTAAGCCAGTAGCACCAATACTGTTTACAATTCCTGGATCAAACGTGGCACCAGTCTCGTTGGCCATACAGGCTAGAAGGTCAATATAGTTGGCATTGATTGTTGATGCAACACTCTTGACCTTGTCAATGAATGCTTTGTCTGTGCTCCACGGAGTTGGTACACCTTTGACTGTACCTTTATCTTTACTGTTGCCGTTGGGCGCCGGCAAGTTATAACTTGCAGGAGTTCCTGCTGTTTTAGGAGCGCAAACGCTGCTGGCCACAGATTTAGTTGTTGGTGCAGGTTTGCCTGTGCGTGTCCAAGGTTCGTGACTTGGCAGTATAGTTACAACGCTGTCCACGCTTTGTGGTACACTGGTCCACAATTTAGTAACTTCACTGTCGTAAGTGGTGTCTGCAAGTTTGTTTTTACTCAGTGTTGGATAGCTGATACTGTTACCACCTGATCCGCCGTTGATGTCAATAGTGCTACCGCTGACTGTCATAGCGCCTCCGCTGCTGACTGTAAGTTTACCATCTGCACTCATGACTAGCTGACCAGCGCCAATGTTGGTTTTGGCTCCGTATAGCAACAAGTTTTCGCTGCCGCCTAGCTTGACTGCGGCACTGTTAACCGTAAATGATTCGTCGCTGGCAATATTGATAGCCCCGCCACTTTGTATGTTGATGTCTTTGTCTGCGTGTAGGTTAAAATTGCCCTCGCTACGTATGCTCATGTCGCCGGCTGTGTAAATTTTAATACCAGTCTCGTCAATTTCAACCCAGCTGGTGCCATCCTTGTGGTTAACGTAGATTACATTTTGATCATCGTTCATTAAAATTTGATGACCATTGGCAGTACGCAGGCGAATTAGATTGTCTTTGCCGTTTACATCGCCATCGTCCATGACAAATGTGTGTCCACCTTTGCGTGTAGGAACGCTGTATTGATCTGCTGTGATACCACCTGCTGCTACTTTGGCAGCATAGCCCGGATCATCTGCTGGATCTTTTGTCAGCGCACGTCCTGGTGTGCTGATACCAAATACATGGCTAGGAGTTTCACGTTGGCTGCTACTACTGATTGCTCCACGAGTAGGGTCACGATCTAGACCCTGTTTGAACAAGATGTTGGCCTGAAACTCGTGGATGGGTTTCTTGTTTGTGTAGAATGTGCTGTTAACTGTACCATCAACGTTTTCGTTAAATTCAGTAACAGGCAGCACCTGTGGAGGTGTATGATCATCAGGCAACAAGCTGGGTTTGATATCAACACTGGCAGTGGACTTGTCTACATTGGTACTAGAACCAATTGCCGGCAACATCCAGTTACTGAGTACTCCGCTAACACAAGCAAACCAAAAGCCACGTTCGGGGTCACCGTTGACAAAGGTACATAACACTTGGTTACCAATGTCAGGTGGAGTCATCCACATACCATAGCTGTGAACTACACCAGTGTAGTTGTTGTTCAAGCTATTACTAGGTTGGTAGGTTGTGCCCATGTAGGGGCTTGCATAGTTTACTGTACGCCAAAAGCTGGGATTGGTTTCATCGCCGCCCATGTCTGGAATCCATACACGCAAACGTCCGTCACGTGCCGGGCTGATATTGTCTTTAACAATGCCCAACATAGTGGCTGTATCAAAACGTACCCCAGGGATGCTGTCTCTGTTATAGAGTTTTGATATCTTACTACCTGATACTTTATCCTGTGCCATATTTTATTATCCTGCTTGAGCCGCTGCTAAATCAGACTGAGCGTTTGCTAACTGTGCTTGACTGTCGGCAAGAAATGCTGTCTCATCAAAATCAGCTGGTAAAGTACCTGCTGCTCGTTTTTTTGCAATTATAGCCAATCTAGAGTTTAATCCTGCTTGTGCTCTATCTACTGCTATTTGCTTTCTCACTACCTTATCTGATACTACTGCTGCTGCTGGTGTTGCTTGAACTGCTACTGTACTACCATCGCCGCTGGTTGCTTCTTGAACTGTTTGTGCAGGTGCAGGAGAGTCAGCAACTGCTGCAAGTTGTTGGTCTTCTTGCGTATTAGGTACATCTCCTGCATAGGCTGCGTCAAGATCACTTCCTGTTGCGCTGCCTACATTGACTACATCTGCATCTTCAGTTTTTGTTACTGTTTGAGTTGGGGTTTCTGGGGCATCAGTACGTGCAACATCGCTGCCACTAACGGCAGGATTATTTGACTTATCTGTCATTTCTGCGTCTGTTGACCCTTCTTGTCCAGCACGACCGCCATCTGCTGTGGTTACTGTTGCAGGCTTGTTAACTGCTTCTTGTTTAGGTTGACGAATTAACTCAAGCGTTTGCATGAATTTGCCACCTTTAAATTCACTCTCAACTCGTATAACTCTGTAATATCCACTGAATTCACTGACTGCATATTTGTTGGTACTTTTTAAATCGTAAAGTCCTGTAGTGTCACTGAAATCGCTTGGAGTTTTAAAAGTTACCCAACAGTAGATTTCTCCGCTGTCCATATTCAAACTGCCTGTCTTGCCAGCATATTTAGAACTGCTATCAACTAGTCTTGGATTTAAGAATAAATCATCTTGTTTGATAAATTCAGGATCGCCAAGTATTTGTAATTTTAACTGGACCATGTCACCGCCAGCACTGGTGTATTGACTTTGTACTGCACTGGCTGCGTTTTGTGCATCACTGCGCTGTATTGATCCGCCAGCAGTAGTCTGCATAGTACCAGAATTTGGTTCGTTGGTATTTTGATCTATACCCTGTTGGCGCTCGTTGTCGGTTTTATCTTTATTTTTGCCTTCGTCAGTGGTTTGCGCCGCACCAGTTGCTGCTGAACCGTTGCCACGGTCGGCGTTGAATGCAGTAAAGTAGAGAGCATTAAAGTCAATGTCAAAGTTTATGATGCTTTTATTATGACCAGTATAGAGCCAATCATAGCGTTTAACTGGAGCGGGTGGTTGACTACGTGGAAGGCGACTGTCACGTTTTTGATACACATCATAACTGTTGATGTGGAATGTAATGGTCTTGCCCCACTTGTTGCGACTAGCATCAAAATCGCCAAGTTCTATACTGGGCACAATCTTCCACATTTTAACAGGTTTGTCTTCCTCGGCAGCATTGGCTGTGTCTTTGGTACCTGAATCAACTGTTTTGTTTTGAGTAGTTGGGTCTATAACCTGCTTTTGAAAGTACTGACTATTGGTTAATACTAGATTTATAACATCATTGACAGCGGTGCCGGCTTCAAGGCTGTGTACAGTCTGTTGGAAGTCTGCTGTTGTCGCAGGTGTACTGCTGTTAGGATCTGCTTTAGAGTTGGTAGTAGCATCAGTTTCAGCAACTTTACGAGAAGGATTTTTCTTATCTTCAACAATAGAACTATTGGCAATCTCTGGATCTAAAAAATTAAATTGTATTCTGTCAGCGAATCTCACATTGTTATTTTTAAGTTCGTATTGATTCCAAGCATTGTAAGCCGCTGTAAAACTTTTTGTTTTTAACGATATAGGAGTGTCTGGAACTCCTGGGTCTGTTGGCGTTACTGTTTCTGGAGTACGCACCCCTGGGTTGCCATTGACAATGCTATCAGCTTCGCTGGCACCACTTTGATCACCTTCTTCTGCTTTTTTATTTGCTGCTTCTTGTCTAGCGGCAGTGTCTGCTGCTGCGTTTTTAATTTTTTCTTTACGAACACTATCTTCATTCATGGCCGCAGCCACTGCGTTTTGTGTTGCAGTGTCACTAGTGCTAGAAAAATATTCAGCAACTGTTCCGGCAGTAACTTCAAAACGAGTCTTGATTGCCTGTACAGTTTCAAGGTTAGCCGAGTGGTTAAATGGTACCGCCTCTACATCATATTCGGCACCTTTAATACCAGCTTTGATTTTGAAACCAATAATCCTAATAGGGAACCATTTGGTTTGATCAGATATTATTCCCAGCTTGCCTGTATCATCTGCTCCAAAGAAGTTTAGCTCAAGCAGGTAGGGCATGTCAAGATAGTTCTTGCCATTTAGCCCTGCATTGTTAACGTGCATCAAACGATCCAACAGTGTCATACCGTAGGGCTCAATGATACTGAATTTAAAACTGATGCCGTTGGTGCCACGATTGTTTGCATTAAGTCCAATGATAGTTTCTAGTTTAAAACTGTCAAAGTAAAAATCAACATCAAACTCTGGATCTCTAATGTTTTGGTAACGAGATGCTGAACTGATCAGCGTTTTAGTTGGTGTGAAGTCATAGGGGTTTTTGACCATATTATTATAGTCTTCACGAGTCAACACATGCAAACTCAAACCATATGTGTAACTGGGGTAGGCATCCAATGGATTGTCACTGGATGCGGTATCTTTTGATTTTGGCCCAGCGACCTGTGTGGCCGGAGGTGTTTGCGACACATCGCTTTTGCTTTCAACTACTGTTTTGGGCGTTAGTGCCGGCGTAGTAGTATCGTTGCCGCTGTCGTTGTTATCGTCTTGATTCTTTTGTTCTTCTTGAGTTACGGGTTCAGAACGATCTGTGCTGTCTGTGCCAGTGTTTTGTGTTGCTGGATCAGTGTTAGGCCCAGCTGCATCACCAGCCGTTTCGCTACTTGCATATTGTTTTTCAGTACCACTAAGTCCAGCATTGAGTTTGTTCGCTGCTGCTCGTGCTTCTGCTTCACTGTTATAACCTTTGAGTGTTGGACCCCCACCAGCTGTATCTACAATTTGCCATTGACCAGGACCAATTTGGAAAGCCGAGTAAGCGTATACTGTCATTTATTAGAGTCCTAAATTGGCTGCTAGAGTAGTTTTCTTAGGTATCATAATACTGGTACCTGCACGAAAATCAAACACAGGATCGTCAATCACGTTGGGATTGCGAGCACGGAATACCCACCATAGTGCGCTGTCGCCATACAAGTCAAATGCCAATAGGTCTGGACGGAACTCGTAGATTTTGTCAATGCTGTAGTTAACATCGTCTGCCTGTTTGTCAATTGCACGATATACTAGCGAATCTAAAAACTTGCCGCCACCAAAAGTATTGGTTTTAAAATAAGGACTGGCCTTTGAGTATTCTGCGGTCATAGGAATCCTCCATTGCCTTTAAGCAGTTGTCCTTGACTGAATTTGCCCAATGTCATGTTGTTGTGTACATTCTTTCTACTGTAGACTGGTTGTAGTGTTATGCTGATTTGGCTTGTTGTTGGCAAGCGGGCAATCTGTTGACTTGTTGAACTTACAGCACCGTCGCTCTCAGCAAAATTTTGTCCACCTGCGTAGAATTCAACATAGTCGACATCTGCAGGCATTGTGTGCTGAAAACTAGTAATAACGCAGGGCACTTCAGGAAAGTAAAAATCCCCGTAACCGTTGAGTGTAACAATGGGCGGCGGATTACCTGCTAGATCATCTTGGCCAAAGAACATTTTTGTACAGGTTCTAAAGAAATAGATTGCACCCAGCAAGTAGACTGCATCATCGTGATTTTGTACTGTAAAGTCTCCGCTGATGGTAATGGCTGCAACATCGCTGCCTTCGTAAAAGTAGTTCTTGTAGTTGCTGTGTGTTAGCGCTTGTTCTTGATAACGTGCATTGTGTGTCACGCTAATATTGGGAGTGTAGGGAAATACTACTCCGTTTGTCTTGGATACCAAGGGTGCAAACAGTTGGTTGTTGCTAAACGGGCTCCAGTCTAGCATGCCTATTCGTATGCGCCAATCCTTTTTAAGAGAGTTGGTAGGATTGTTGCTAGTGGTTATGTTTACTCCCGGACTAGAGTTTCTATTGAACAGCGATGCAACGCCACCGCTGAACAGCCCTGCTACTTTCATGCGTATGCCCGAAGGATCAATGATTCCCAATAGGGAGTCTACAGAAGTACCTGCTGTTTTGCCGCCTGTGATACCACCATTGTTTACGGTAGGATCATAGCTGCCTGCTGATGGTAAAAGTTTTCCCATAAGTAATAATATCCGTTTGTAGTATTTATTACCAATAATAAAGTGCTAATATTATAAAAAGGTTGACAAACTCTGCAAACTTTGTTATTATTGTTCAAGTATTAGGAGATCTAAAATTAAAACCAACTACCTCAACAACAAGGATATCTTAAAAGAAATCCATAAAAGCAAGACAACATACTGCACTTATACACAACCCGAGTATGCAGACTATGACATGATCCTGCCCGATGTTAGCAAAATCAACAAGAAAAATACACTAGAAGCACGTAGACTCCGTGCAGAGCGCTTGGCTAAAGTGGCGCACGAGGCTGCAACCAGCGATGGTACCAAACGTAAACTGGACGAATTTGAAATCAAACTCAAAGATGTCAAAGATACGGATGTGGTTTTTAGGGTAATGACTTGGGAACACGTACCACTTGACAATATCAAAACTCGCAAGGCACGTATGGCAGCACTGGAAATTGATGACGAGGAAGATCCCTTGATTGTAGAGTTTGACGAGGACGATACTGCTCATAACAAGTATGTTAAGGTCAATTTTCCGCCCTTCTTTCATTATAAATTAGACAAAGAAGGCAATTCCTACATAGTGGGCAAGAGTCATTGGCGCGGTGCTTTGGACGCAGGCGAGTTCTCAAAGGATCACGGCAAGTTAACCAACAAGCTGGCCAACATGTTTATCAAGCTGTGCGAACGCTATGCTACACGTAGTAACTGGCGCGGATACACATACAATGATGAGATGCGGGCACAGGCATTGCTACAGTTGACTTACATTGGGTTACGGTTCGACGAGAGTAAGAGCCAAAACCCATTTGCCTATTATACAGCGGCAGTTACCAACAGTTTCACTCGTGTGCTGAACGTTGAAAAGCGCAATCAAAATCTGCGTGATGACATACTAGAAATGAATGGCCTAAATCCCAGTTACACACGGCAGGGCATGGGCGGCGGTTATGTTGCAGTTGATGGTGGGCACGACGACTGAGCAAATTGATCGTTGCTCTAGGGCAACGGACTTTGCTATACTGTGTAGATGAGTAACTTATTTAAAAAAGCGGCAATCTTTACTGATATACATTTTGGGCTTAAATCAAACAGTCAACAACACAACGAAGACTGTTTAAATTTTGTCAAGTGGGCAACTGCTAAAGCAAAGGCAGAAGGCTGCGAAACAGCCATGTTTCTTGGTGACTGGCACAACAATCGTGCCAGCATCAATATTGTTACACTCAACTACAGCCTACGGGCCCTGGAACACTTAAATGATAATTTTGAACGTGTTTTCTTCATTCCTGGCAATCATGATCTCTATTATCGCGATAAACGTGATATCCAATCAGTTGAATGGGCTCGTCACCTCCCGAACATTCAAATTGTTAACGATTGGTTTGTTGACGATAATGTGGTTATCGCTCCTTGGCTGGTCGGAGACGACCACAAACGATTGCACAAACTCAAGGGACAATACATCTTTGGTCACTTTGAGTTACCCGGCTATTTGATGAATGCCATGGTGGCCATGCCAGATCATGGTGAGGTCAAACGCGAAGACTTTAGTCACTTTGGACATGTTTTTACCGGACACTTTCACAAACGACAAACCAAAAACAATGTGACCTATATTGGCAATGCGTTTCCGCATAACTATGCCGATGCCGGGGATGACGAACGTGGACTTACCATATTGGAATGGGGCAAGCCGCCCGAGTATCACGCTTGGCCAGATCAACCTCGCTATCGTGTGTTCCAACTTAGCGATGTGCTAAAGAATACCGAAGTCATGTTGCAGCCTAACATGCACATTCGTGTAAATTTGGACATAGACATCAGCTACGAAGAAGCTAGCTTTATTAAAGAAACTTTTGTAGGACAGTACAATCTACGTGAGCTTACGCTAATCCCTGCTAAGGTCACTGACTTGACCGAATACGAAATACAGGGCAATATTGAATTTGAAAGTGTAGACCAAATTGTTACAGGTCAACTTACTACGCTGGAAAATGGCAAATTTAATAAGAATCTCTTGTTGGATATCTATAGAAATCTATGATTCTAATCAGTTATCCGTCGGGCGGATTTGGTAATTTTTTATATCACGTACTGACCGAGTTTGCTAGTAATACATACAAGCCCAATAATAGCAACTTCAAATTTGATACCAGGGGCACTAGTCACGACACTGCAAAATATACAGAAATTTATTTTCATGATCCGTTGGATTACCGTTTGGCTTTGCCCAAAACAGATTTGGAATGTTTAATACTGTGCGACAACGGTATAGCAAACGATTCATATACACAGGTGCATAAACATTTTCCAGGAGCCAAAATTGTTCGAGTAACGGTAGATCCCTTAGTTAGACCAGTAGTCTACAAAACTTGTGTAATTAAAGCACAAAAAAGTGATCCAATTTCTGTAACAGAGCTACAAGTTTCTACAAACTGGACCGATAACAACGAACCCTATGCTGCTCGAGAAAATTTTACCTTGTTGTATCATAACTGGCCGTTTAAATGGGATCCAATGGATGGATGTTTGAACATAAGTTTAGAGCAGTTAATGTTGAATCCTGCTGGTGTCATTACACAAACAATAAATGCCCTAGGCGGTTCGGTATTGCACCAGGACAGGTTAACAGATTTTTGTAGTAGTTGGCAAGTACAGAATCAACAGTACTTTAAAATATATCACGATTGGCTACGCATAGGCCAAGCATTGGTATATTGTAAACACATAGACCTAAATGATATCACCGATCTACACGATCAAGGTTATATTAACTATTGCATTGAGAAGATGTATAATGTTACAATACCTGTATACGACTATCGGCACTGGTTTACTAACACAGCCGAAATAGAAGAAATGATTAAATGTTTAAAATAAAAGATCTCGCAGTTAAAAATTTCATGAGTGTGGGTAATGCTACACAGGCCGTAAACTTTGATCGTAATGACTTAACTCTTGTGCTGGGTGAAAACTTGGACTTGGGCGGAGATGACAGCGGAGCACGTAACGGTACAGGTAAGACCACAATTATCAATGCGCTCAGTTACGGACTTTATGGACAGGCTCTAACTAACATCAAGAAAGACAACTTGATCAACAAGACTAATGGCAAGGGCATGATGGTCACAGTTGATTTTGAAGTCAATGGCATTAACTATCGCATTGAACGTGGACGCAAGCCCAACGTGATGAAGTTCTTCATTGATGATACTGAACGTGAGATCACAGATGAAAGTCAAGGCGATAGTAGAGAAACACAGGCTGACATTGAACGCATGTTGGGCATGAGCCACGAAATGTTCAAACATATTGTGGCACTCAACACCTACACTGAGCCGTTCCTTAGTTTGAAAAGTAATGATCAACGACTCATGATTGAACAGTTGTTGGGCATTACACTACTAAGTGAAAAGGCAGAACGACTAAAAGAACTGGCCAAAGCCACAAAGGATGCTATCACTGCTGAAGAATTTAGAATTAAAGCAGTAGGCGATGCAAACCGACGTATACAGGATCAAATCGATGCACTCTTACGACGCCAGAATTTATGGAACAGCAAAAAGACAAACGATGTTGCAGCGTTGCAGACAGCTTATGATGAACTTGCTAAACTCGACATTGAAGCTGAACTATCTGCACACAAGGCACTAGCCGACTATAATGTCAAGCGCAAGGCCATTAATGATCTCAACAGCTGGATCAAACGCTGCGAGCTGGATGAAAAGCGTGAACTGAAAGAAATTGACAAGCTCAAGAATGACATTGCAGCCTTAGAAAATCATACCTGTCACAGTTGTGGACAAGCGTTCCACGATGACAAACAAGTGCAGTTGCTAGAGGAAAAGCGCAAGGCACTACAGGAAGCCGCATTACAAGCACTAGCAACCAACACACAGTTGATGGAACATACCGACACATTGGCGGCACTGGGAGAGCTAGGTACGATGCCAAAGGTGTTTTATGATAACGAAGCAGATGCCTTTGAACATCGTAGCAGCATGGGCAGTGTGTTGGCGCAACTTACAGCCAAGCAAAATGAAGCGGATCCCTATGTTGATCAAATACGTGAGATGCAGGAGCAGGCGTTAGAGGAAATTGACTTTGCAGTCATGAACGAGCTAGATGAGCTGCGTACACACCAAGACTTCTTGCACAAACTGCTGACCAACAAGGATAGCTTTATCCGTAAACGTATTATTGATCAGAACTTGAGCTACTTGAATGCTCGCTTAGGACAATATTTAGATCGCATTGGTCTGCCGCATACTGTAAAATTCAACAACGACCTAACTGTAAGCATTACAGAACTAGGGCGCGACTTGGACTTTGACAACTTGAGCCGCGGTGAGCGCAATCGACTTATCTTGAGCTTGAGCTGGGCATTCCGCGATGTGTGGGAAAGTCTATATCAGCCCATTAACTTGCTGTTCATCGACGAGCTCGTTGACAGCGGTATGGATAGCAGTGGTGTTGAAAACGCACTGGCTATTCTCAAGAAGATGAGTAGGGATCACAACAAGAGTATTTGGCTCGTGAGTCACAAAGACGAGCTAGCCGGACGTGTAAATAACACGCTCAAGGTTGTAAAAGAAAACGGCTATACCAGCTACGACACAGATTTAGAAATAACTTAATGTTAGCAACTTGGCATTTTCACATTGAGATTAGCAGCAAGTGTACCTTGCGCTGCCCTCGCTGTGCTCGACAAGAAGTGCCCGACACGCTGGTCAACACTGAACTAGATCTAGAGTTTTTCAAACGCAACTTTACTCCTGAGTTTATACAAGCGAATGTAGAAAAGATCACATTCTGTGGGGATGACGGTGACCCTATCTATGCACACGATCTCATACCTGTTATACAGTACATCAAAAGCATCAAGCCCGTTGAGATTGTGATTGTTACAAATGGATCACACAAAAAGATCACTTGGTGGATTGAACTAGGCAAAACCCTAACTGAAATTGACAGCGTACATTTTAGTATTGACGGCTACGATAATTACAGTAATAACATCTATCGCGTCAACAGCGACTGGGACAGTATCATTGCCGGGCTACAAACCCTGCGAGCTACCAGCCGCTGCATGATTGTATGGGCGGCCATTGCATTTAAATTTAATGAGCACCGGTTAGATTTTATGCAACGATTCGCAAAACAGTTGGGCGTTGATAGATTTCAACTAACAAAGAGTACAAAATTTGGCTCAATATACAATTCTTATGGCACAGACGATACCCTTGAACCTAGTAGAGATTTAATTAGCTCTACCCACAGATTCGAGAGAGAAGTCACTGATTTAACAGATCAAGCATCATGGCACATTATTCCCTTAACAAACTTAAAACTCCACAATAAATTAATCAACTCAGCACCAATTAAACCCCTTTGCGCTATTGGTAACAAGGGGCTATACATTGATGCACAGGGAAGATTGTTTCCCTGTTGTTGGGTTGCAAATAGATATAGTCACAATAACGAATGGCAAATACTGGCAGAACAATTTAATTTAAATCATACAACACTAGAACAAGCATTGGCACACAAATTTTGGTCAGAAGATTTTCAGAGCTTTCGTTGGCAGGAATGCCAAACCAAATGCTCAAGCGCTGTAGTTGATGAAAAATACGCCACTGAGTGGTAAAGTCATAACTATATGTGCAATGACATGGTATTATCAAGGAACCCCTGTAGAAACTCTACCCGACGACTGTGTTGGTTTTGTTTACATTATTGTCAATAATCTATCTGGCAAAAAGTACATAGGCAAAAAACTAGCGAAATTCGCAAAAACCACTTATAAAACAGTAAAACTCAAGAACGGCACAAAAAAGAAAAAGAAGATTCGATCAAAGATCGACAGCGATTGGCTTACCTATTATGGCTCAAACGATCAATTAAACCGAGACGTTCAAACTCACGGCACCGAAAACTTTACCAGAGAAATACTTTACTATTGCAAATCAAAAGCGGAATGTAGTTACATCGAAGCTCGAGAACAATTCACACATAGAGTATTAGAATCAACAGATTATTATAACGGACAGATCTCAGTCCGTGTGCATGGCTCCCATATTATAAACAAACTGAACGGATAACGACTCGTACAGGTCTTAAAACGTGTACCTAGCGACAACCTGATAAAAAGGGGGACGGAAGACTCTGCGCCGTACAGAGCACTCATCTACTATCCTTAACCGGACGACGACTGCAAATGCCGCAGTTTAGATGTTTGAACAGAATTTTTATGGCTGAAAAGACGCTACAGTGATGTAGCAGGTTAATATAGTATGCTGGCGTATGTTATATTAGCTGCCGTTGTGATAAGAACTAAGCTCGAGGTACCGGACAACCGCCTCTGTAATTGCTTTAACGCTCAGTGACTGCGAGACTCGGATGAAATCGCTATTCATTTTTGCCCTGTGCGGGCAAAGTGTGACTGGTTGATCTGGATGAACAGTATATATCGCTTCGCTCAAGTCGCTCCGCTCTAGTAACAATGAAAATACAGTTATGAGCGCAAGCGAAATAACAGATGTTCGTAGAACATCTTAACTTGATGATAATTTTTTTCTTGCTTTAGCTTCTAATATTGCTTTAATGTGTTCTGGTGATTTAGGTTTACGCATTTTAGCTTTGTGTTCCTCTGACTTAGGTTTACGCATTTTAGCTTTGGTTTCTTCTGTGCGTAAGCCATTGGATTTACCGGTAAAATATTCTGATAGCTTTTGTTTGTGTTCTTCAGACTTGGGTTTGCCGTTTTTTTAGAAGAAGGGGAGGCCGCTTTTTTTCGTTGTCTCTAAGTTTTCTTTGACTATTTTACCTATGATATCACGTTCATTTGCACTTAGCATGAATACGTCGTCATAGCTGAGTCCACCGCGCATGTACCAACAAAATCTCAGGGCTTCTTCTTTTAAGGCTTTTGAATCTTTATCAAATTGATTGATCATTGCGACAATCTCATCGTTGCCCAGACTCAAAAGCCTTTGCCGAAAAAACTTGAATAATCAAATGCAATGCTCAATGAAAAGTCTTTACCGCATTCTGTACAATTGACTGCTAGGGGTTTGATTGCAACAGTATCAGCAAACTCTTTGACTTTATCTTGAATCTTACGCACCACACTGGTTTCGGCATTTAAGTAATATTCTTTGATAAAGTTAGAATCAGTTACACGTTCTACGCTGTTCAATATAACCGCTTCAGTACCATACACAATATTGTTGAGATTCAATTCAACAAGTTTTTCAAGGTGTTTGGTATATTGCTGTTTCTTTTCATCTTCAGAAGTATCGCTATTGGCCAAGGACTGGATATAGCGTTGTTCTTCAAATGCAGCACTACCTGCACGGCTAACCTGCAAGTATGTTAGTGGACGTAGTTTAACGGTAACTTCTTGATCAATACGCACTTCTTGATCATAGTTGGGCAGTTGCAAACGATCAAGTATACTGCTGAGATCCACATCGTAATTGTGTTCGTGCTTGCAATGCGGGCAAGTACTTTCAATTTCCATTGTGGGACCGTAACTGGCAATACGCACAGCAATCAGCACAGCATCAACATCCACGCTGGGCATTTCCCAAGCATTTTTGATATTTGGGCAGCAGCTCTGTACTACACTAACAACACTGGTTCCGTCAATTAGGGCGTCTGGTGTTTTCAGCGTTATCTCGTCACGTGTAGTCATAGGATACACTGGAATCTTACCAGTCACGGGTAAATCTAGTGAGCCATCGGGCCAGTATTTGCCACCGCTGACCAAGCGTGTAAAAATAGCAGGTTGTCTAAAATGCTTGGTTAAAGGGTTCCCGTTGGGTGCCGGATTTGCTTGAGGGACAAATTGTGTCATGTTTTTTCCTATAAATATACTTGATATACTACATATTTATAGGTACTAAATGGCTGATAAGAATGATTCTGGGCTAACGCCTGAGGAAAAGAAACGGCAAGAAGATTTTGCCAAGTGGCTTAAAAAATCTGGACTGTCTCTAAAAGACTGGGACGATAGATTAGTCACGTCCGAAGAACTAATGGAAGAGGCCGTTGACAAACTGGTTGGAACCATTGGCGGTACTGTGGTCAAGGGATTTACTAGAGTCGCAACCACAGCACTGAACTCGGGAGACGCATTCCAATCGGCTACAGCACTGATGAAAACTCAGCTGGAGTTTTTGGGAGATAGTATCAAAGTTGGCGCCGACTCATTGGTCAAGGCCGGCGAGCAAATGGCCCGCAATGGTGACAAGTCAGGACAAAAACTCGCAGTACTTGGCCAAGCAGTTGGCGTTGCAGTTGGTGCAATTACACAGCTGGCTGAATCTGGCATGGACTTCTTGCTCAAGCAAGTAGATACCTCAATCAAATCATTTCAAACACTAAGTCAATCGGGTGCAGTACTGTCGGGATCTATGTCAGATTTAATGACCATGTCGTCAAATGCTGGCCTGACACTAGAACAGTTCAGCGGAGTAGTTAAGGCCAATACTGCTAACTTTGCACAAATGGGCATGGGCGTTACTGAAGGCACCAAGCGTTTAGCATCAGTTATGAGTGACGGTCCGGGTGCGAAGAAACTCAAAGACGGAATGTATGCTCTAGGCATGAGCGCAGAAGAGCAAGGCGATGCAGTTGCACATACCATGGCATTGATGGCAGGTCCCAGTGGACAACTAAAGGCCAGCAACGCAGAAGTACAAGCAACCACACGAGAATATGCAGCAAACTTAAAGTTAATCAGTGATATTACAGGTCAAGATGCCAAAGCGCGAGAAGAAAAGCTACGCCAAGAAAATGATACGTTGGCATTTAACAGTTATCTAAACGGTCTTGATGAGAAAGAACGCTTTAGAACTATTGAAGCCATGAAGCTGATGAGTGCTGAAGATCAACGTGCCTTCCGCGAAAAACAAATTTATGGTACAGTTGTTAGTCAAGATTTAAACATCGCAAGAGCAACTAACGATGGTATACGTAAAGCACAAGACGAGCAGTTTGCAGCGGCGCAACAGCATAATCTTAATATTCAAACAGTTGCTGATGCTTACGAAAGAAACAGTAAAGAAGCGCTAGAAGCAAATAATAAACTAGGTAAATCAATTGGCTTGGCTACGCAGGGTCCTGCTGCTGAAGCAGCCAAGGCACTAAATTCAGCAGGTCAATACATGGCCAAATTTGGTAATGCAAGCAAACGTGCCGCAGCAATACAAGAACAACAAAATAAAGGCACACAACCTGGCACTGCTGGGGACATGATGGCACAACAGCAAGACTTTGCTATAGGACTGCAACAGATTGCACAGGAGCAATTGCCTGCGTTTTCTGACGCACTGAAGAGCTATGCCAACAACGTCAAAGGTGCTCTCAGTGTGTTTGCTGGTGGTGGCTCAGCACTGATGAGTATTTTCAGTGGTTGGGGTAGTGTTATTGCAAGCGTTATTGCACCAGTAATTGGTATAGCTTTATCGCAGTATGCAGCAGGTAAACTTGGCAAAGGTGTCGCAGCCAAAGGTGTTGAAGCTCTTGGAGAGAAAGCACTGGGCGGCGGAATGTCAGCATTAGGTAAAGGTGCAGAAGAGCTGGGCGGTGGTGTTTCAAAGGGTGCTAAGATATCATTATTCTTAACAGAGCTAGCTGAAGGACTAACAGCGTTAACACCTGCTATTCCAGTTATATTGACACTAACCGCAGCGGTTGTGGGGCTTGGTTTTGGCCTTAAACTAGCGGCCCCGGCTTTTGAATCTATTGGTAAAGCAGTTACACTCATTGTTGGTGGTGTTGCAGACGCACTGATTAAAATGGCAACAGAAGTAAATCCCTTAAAGTTGTTGGCAATCGCACCGGGCATTGCAGCAATTGGTATAGCCATGTTGCCGTTTGGTGTTGGCGGAGCACTAGCCGGAATTGTTGGTGGTACAGGTGGGTTTGATGCTGTAGTAGCAGGTATTCAAAAGTTTGAACAACTGAGTCCAGAAAAACTAACAGCGGTCGCTGGCGCCATGAAAAAGATCAATGAGAGCTTGCCTACAGCAGCAGATCTAGCAAAAATGGCAGTTGTAAGCGGTCTAGATCACCTATTGGGCGGGGGTAGCACAAGTAAAACTGGTGGCGCAGGAGAGACTGATACTGCTAAACTCATGACAGAGATTGTAACTCAACAAAAGCAAATGGTAGCTTATCTCAAAGAGAACGTTGATTACAGTAAGAAACTTCTGCACGTATCATCATAATACATGGTAAATATTGCACAGTAGGAACATATAATGGCCGGATGGAAAAAGTATTTTAAGACAGGCAACTTTCAAGGACAAACTAGTCCAATTGGTAGCCCAAGTCAAACAGTAAACCCTGCATATCGTGCTACAGCCAGCACGTTACCTGAGGTTTACATCGGACACCCAAACCGTATTGAGCGTTATAATCAGTACGAACAAATGGACATGGACAGTGAAGTTAACGCTGCTCTAGATATTTTGGCTGAGTTCTCGACACAAAAGAACGACGAAAATCTCAGCGCATTTGATCTGCACTTTCACGAAAAACCCACAGACAACGAAGTCAAGATCATCAAAGAGCAGCTACAACAGTGGATCACACTGAACGAATTTAACAAGCGTATCTTCAAAGTTTTTCGTAACACAATCAAGTACGGAGATCAAGTATTCCTACGTGATCCAGAAACGTTCAAACTGTTCTGGGTTGAAATGAGCAAAGTTACCAAAGTTATTGTTAACGAGAGTGATGGTAAAAAGCCTGAGCAGTATGTTATCAAAGACATTAACCCCAACTTCCAAAACATGACTGTGACTGCAGTCAGTACTAGCGATACATTTACTAACCATCCGCAAGTTGGCGGACCTAGTGGTGCCTATGTACAACCCCGTACTCCCTACAGTGGTGGTTCGCGTTTTAGTCATGCACAGAACGAGGCAGTGGTTAATGCAGAACACGTAGTACACTTGAGCTTGACTGAAGGTCTTGACATCTTCTGGCCATTTGGTAACTCAGTATTAGAAAACGTTTTCAAAGTATTCAAACAAAAAGAATTGCTAGAAGACAGTATCATTATCTATCGTGTACAACGTGCTCCTGAACGCCGCATGTTCAAAATTGACGTGGGCAACATGCCAACGCACATGGCCATGGCCTTTATTGAACGTATCAAGAACGAGATCAACCAAAGACGTATTCCTACACAGACACAGGGTGGCCAAAACATGATGGACGCCACCTACAATCCATTGCAGACTAACGAAGACTTCTTCTTCCCACAGACTGCTGACGGACGTGGATCTAGTGTTGAAATCTTGCCAGGTGGACAAAACTTGGGCGAGATCACAGACTTGAAATTCTTTACTAACAAACTATTCCGTGGACTACGTATCCCTGCTAGTTACTTGCCAACAGGCGTTGATGACGGAACACAGGCAGTTAGCGACGGTAAAGTAGGTACAGCTCTTATACAAGAATGGCGTTTCAATCAGTACTGTAAGCGTCTACAGAGCATGGTTATTGACAAATTGGATCAAGAGTTCAAGATGTTTATGCGTTGGAGAGGCATCAACATTGACGGACAGATCTTTGAACTGCACTTTAACGAACCACAAAACTTTGCACAGTACCGCCAAGCAGACATTGACAGTGCAAAAATTGCCACATTTACACAGCTTGAACAGTATCCTTACCTAAGTAAACGTTTCTTGATGAAGCGCTATTTGGGACTAAGCGAGATGGAAATGAGCGAAAACGAGATGATGTGGGCCGAAGAAAAAGGCAAAGCAGAGACACAAGATGCTGGACAAGCCAACTTGCGTAACGTTGGTATTACTCCTGGCGGACTTGCTAACGACTTGTCTCAAGTTACACCACCTGAGGGAGCCGAAGGCGCTGGAGGCGCACTAGACACAGGTGCAGGATCCGAAGCAGGAGCACCCGGTCAAACAGCAGCACCAGCCAGCCCACCCGGTGTAATGTAAGCAAACATATAAATAACACTATGTTTGTAACCGACTTATTTGAAACTATTGAGCCAGCAAAGCCTGGCTACCAAAGCGAAAAAGACGATAATACCGTCATGAAATTGTCGGATCTACGCAAGACAAGACTAACACTAGCACACCTGAATCGCTTGAGAATGGCAAACGATGTGCGTAAATTTGAGTTTGAGAAGAAGATGAAAGACACACAAGAACAGTACGGAGCCAGTGCTGAACCAGCTGCGGGGGCTGGTGGTCTATAAGTATCACTTCAAAAACGTCTAAAAAACACGCATAAAACCCCGAAATATGCGCTGTTATGTAAATAATACTACAAAGCCAAACATTTAAAGGAGTTCCTAAATGAACAAATACGAACAACTCATTGAGCACATTCTTAATGAGGACGAACAAGCAGCTCGTGCGCTATTTCACCAATTGGTGGTTG
>Ga0208618_1000057_pt1 | contig 49794 bp, 43 predicted proteins | sample CryBogCBE18Jul08_FD_184585 | JGI IMG/M metagenome (GOLD analysis project Ga0208618, IMG submission 184585) | Freshwater microbial communities from Crystal Bog, Wisconsin, USA - CBE18Jul08 (SPAdes) | ecosystem: Environmental > Aquatic > Freshwater > Lake | place: Crystal Bog, Wisconsin, USA...
TTGATTTACTCGGAAAATACGTGGAAAAACTCCTAGCCTATAAAGCGTAAAACGTATGCTTACAGCCCTTCATGTATTAACTGATGAACTGCGCCGAATAAAAGCATCTGGCGTAAGTACAGTTGATGTATCTGAGGATAGCCTACAAGCGCTGCGAAGCGCTGTAGAAGCACACGTAAGTCAGTTAAAGCGTGATACGCCAGTAGCTCCTAAAGTTGAGGCAGAAGTGGTGGTAGCTAAAGAAGCTGTAGCTACTTCAAAATTAAAAAATGTATCCTTTCCGGTTGCTCCTTATTTTACACTTCCAGAAGGTAGTAAGGCAGAAAAATTAAAGGCACTTGAGCAGATTATGCTCGAAGATCCCGTGACTAAGGCGCAGATAAAACCTGGAAAGCGCATGGTCTTTGGCTGCGGAGACGTGGATGCGAAGATTTTATTTATAGGTGACGCACCTGGTATCGAAGAGGAAGAAAAAGGAGAGCCCTTTGTTGGACCTGCAGGACAGCTCCTGGATCGTATGATAGTTGGTATGGGCCTTACACGTGCATCTGTTTATCTTGCCAGTGTCCTTCATTTTAGACCAGAGCCTGCAAGTAACGCCGAAGGTGAACAGGCAGCTAATCGTACACCAACTCCGGCAGAATTAGTTTACTGCATGCCTTACGTGAAAGCTCAAATTGAAGTGGTTAAACCAACGGTTGTTGTAGCACTTGGTTCCTCAGTCGCGCAGGGTATTTTAGGTCCTGGATCTTTTAAGGCGCTTGGTGATGTGCGTGGTCAGTGGAAAGAATATTGCTCTATCCCTTTACTCGTTACCTACCATCCAAGCTATATTTTAAGAAATTCATCTAACAAATCTAAGCGTATGATTTGGGATGATTTACTCAAAGTGATGGAGCAAGCAAAGCTACCTATTTCTGAAAAGCAAAAAGCATATTTTCTGTAATCCATGAAAATTAGAAACCTTAGTTTCATTGTTAGTCTAGCGAGCGCGTGCATTCTGAATGCAGCGCAGCCTCCTGCACCAACAACGGGATTTAGCTTTGAAGTCGTGAGACTTCATGCGAAGGAATTATCGCAAAGTCCTTATGTGGATAGACAAAAAGCGCTGCCAAGTTGGTTAGAACAATTATCTTACGATCAATACCGTGATATCCGCTTTGCTCCTGTACAGTCCTGGTGGAACCGGGAGCGTTTACCGTTTAAGTTACAATTCTTTCATCCTGGTTTTGTTTTTAAACGCACCATTCAAGTAAATGAAATTGTAAACGGACAAGTTAAGCCAATCGCGTTCGAAAAAAAGTTTTTTGATTATGGTCATAATAAAGTAAAGGAATTGCCTCCTGCGATTGGCTATGCGGGTTTTCGTTTTCATGGTTACTTGAATACACCAGGTGATGAATTGGGTGTTTTTCAGGGTGCTAGTTACTTTAGATTTTTATGCCGTAAAGCGGTTTACGGTTTATCGGCACGTGGCCTTGCGATCGATACAGCTGAACCCACAGGTGAAGAATTTCCTAACTTTGAAGAGTTTTGGGTAGAACGCCCTTTGCCTAATGCAAAGGAAGTAATTTGCTATGCGTTACTAGATAGCCCTAGTGCTTCTGGCGCTTACCGTTTTGAAATTGTACCAGGTGATGAAACGCAAATGCGAATTCGTGCTGTCGTTTATTTACGTACAAGTCCTAAGGCTGTTGGCATTGCTCCATTAACGAGTATGTTTTGGCATGGTAAAAATTCTAACGAGCAGACGGATGATTACAGACCAGAGGTGCATGATTCTGATGGATTGATGGTGCATACTGGATCCAATGAATGGCTATGGAGACCACTCGATAATCCTCGCAGTATTCGCGTCATGTCATTTCTCGATCTTAATCCACGCGGCTTTGGTTTAATTCAACGTGAGCGTCGCTTCAGCGCTTACGAAGATTTAGAAGCAAATTATCATGCTAGACCTAGTGCTTGGGTTGAGCCGATTGGCGATTGGGGTAAGGGGAGTGTTCGTCTTGTAGAGCTTCCAACAATTGACGAGACAGGAGATAATATCGTCGCATTTTGGGTTCCTGAAAATCTTCCACCTGCAGGTGAGCCAATCGATCTTCAATATGTACTGCGCTGGAATATGAATCAGACCCAGCCACCACTCGCGCATGTAACTTCTACGCGGCATGGTAAGTCGCGTACGTTTGAAAAAGATTTAGAACGCTTTGTTGTCGATTTCGACGGACCTAATTTCAAAAAAATCGATGCAGATGCTCCCGTTCAAGCGGTTGTTTGGGCGGGTGATGGTGCAACCCTTGTTCATAGTGCTGTAGAGCGTAATCCGCTGGATGGTTCTTGGAGAGCAAACATAGCACTTAAACCGGATGGATCTAATCGTCCTGTTGAGTTACGTTGTTATTTAAGACGTCCTTCGGGTATCTTAACTGAAACGTGGAGTTATTTGTGGCAGCCTTAATGGTTTTGGAATGAGTAACGAACCTGTCATTTCTATTGATATGTCCACTACGCTTCCTCCTGCTTCAGGAACTGAGGAAGCGTGGAATATTGCCTACGGAAGAGTTGAAGACTATATTCGTGCGCATCGTATCGACAATAGACTACATCAATTGCAACTCTTACAATTAGTGATGAAAGAGGCAGCTGCACGTCATGCTGCTAATCCGAAGTTAGAGCCAGTGGTGGTTGCTGCTGAAGTAATCGAGGAAAAAATGGATGAGTGGTTTTCCTTTATTTTAAATACACCGAAACAACCTCATGAGCGTATTGCTGTTGATGGACGTGTAGCCCTTCTTTTATGCGACGGTCCAACTAAATGGCCTTACGCTTTTTTACAGACTAAGGATTTACCACACGAGTTTGTATCTAGTATGCGTGAGAGATCACTCGAAGCAGGTCCTGACTTGTCATTATCGAGTATGGTCCCACGTCCTATTGACTTAGGTATTATTACAGAGGCCGCAGGGGATACACTTGAGCGTGTGAGTAAATGGCCAATCGTAAAAACGTTGATACTATGGGTGATTTTCCTGGGAGCACTCATCGCTATCTTCCGTATGACACGTTAAGTCACGCCTATGAACGTATTTCTTAATTCTGAAATGAGTGAAAAGCGTCTGATTCGAAGACGCTTTGTATTCTTTTCGGCTATTTTCTTTTTAACCAGTGTAGCTACTTGGTTTATGGCTGACCTTTTTTGGCGTGATGGCATTACCCGCGTCCAAATCGTACTTCTTGGTTTGTTTGTGATTATGTTTGGTCATATTGCTGCCGGTTTTTGCTCAGCAATGTTTGGCTATTATGTGATCAACCGTGGTGGGGATAGTTCTCGTATTATGAAAACTCTGCCTAAAGCGGAGAACATGCGCTTTGCTCCTACCGCAATCATAATTCCAGTTTTCAATGAAGACGTAAGCCGAGTTTTTGAAGGCATCCGTGTCATTGTTGAGTCTGTAAAAGCAACAGGACGAATGGAGCATTTCGATTTTTTTATTTTAAGTGACTCGAATAAACCTAATCAGTGGATTCAAGAAGAGGTAGCTTGGATAGAATTATGCAAACAAGTTGGCGGTTTTGGTAATGTTTTTTACCGTAAACGTAGACAGGCAATTAATAAAAAAGCAGGTAATGTTGCTGACTTTTTAAGGCGCTGGGGAAAAAGGTATCGCTACATGGTAGTTCTCGATGCGGATTCCGTAATGACTGGAGACGCGCTTGTAAAATTAGTAGCGATGATGGAAGAAAATCCAACAGTAGGTATCATTCAAACAGCTCCGCGTCTTATTTATGGCGAGAGTTTGTATGCGAGAATGCAGGCATTTGCTAATCGGCTATATAGCCCCATTTTTTTAGCGGGTATGAATTATTGGCAGCAACATGACGGTAATTACTGGGGACATAATGCAATCATTCGTGTTCAGCCATTCATGGAACACTGTGCTTTGCCAGGACTGCCAGGGGTAGAACCTTTTGGTGGCAAAATTTTATCACATGATTTCGTTGAGGCAGCACTGATGAGGAAAGCGGGTTGGGCTGTCTGGCTTGCTCATGATTTAGATGGAAGTTATGAGGAATGTCCTCCGACACTTATTGATAGCGCAAAACGGGATAGACGCTGGTGCCAAGGTAACATGCAGCACACTTGGTTACTTACGGCCAGAGGGTTTAGGCCGGCGAGTCGCTTTCATTTGTTTATGGGTGTTTTGGGTTATGTTTCATCCCCTTTATGGATGCTCTTTTTGGCTTTAGGTTTAGTTAACGCATGGAATGAAGCGCAGCTCGATAAAGTTGGAATTTTTAGAATGCCTGACACCACGTCGCTGTTTGGTTACCACATAAAAGTTCCTGAAGCACTGACCTTGTTTGTGTTTACTATGGTGTTACTATTTACGCCTAAAATTGTAAGTGCTACGGCCGTGTTAGGTAATCCTGATGAAGTAAAAAAATACGGAGGCCGAGTTAAACTTATTTTAAGTACGCTACTTGAGTTGATTATTTCAACACTCCTTGCACCAATTAATATGGTCTTTAATTCGCGCTTTGTAGTGTACACGCTTCTTGGACAGGGCGTGTCTTGGGCTACTCAGAATAGACAAGCAAATGAGGACGGTACGGATTGGAGAGAGGCGATTATTACACACGGCTCACAAGTCGTATTAGGTATTATATGGGGAATTGGTGCTTATTTAGTTTTACCCTCTTATTTTTGGTGGTTAAGTCCCGTTATAGCAGGACTTGTATGTTCCATTCCGCTTTCCATTTTGCTGAGTAAAGCGGTTGTTGGAAGAGCAGCCAGAGATGCAGGTATTTTCTTAACACCTGAGGAATCCGCTCCACCACGTGAATTAACGGAGCTAAGTGAAAACATGAGTGAGTGTTACAGACACTTGCCACCGTTTGAGCCACTGCGTGCAGATTATGGACTTATGCAGGCAGTGTTAGATCCATATATTAATGCCATGCATATCGCGCTGCTACGTCAGCGTAAGCCAAGTGTTGAATCACGGGAGTGGTTTATGCAATTGCGTCAACGACTCCTCAGAGATGGTCCTAAAGACTTCACGCTTAAGGAGAAGATGGCTATCTTGCTAGATGCAGAGTCTTTAATTTGGCTCCACCGTGAATTATGGAGTCATCCGCCTGAGGGATTGTCTGCTTGGTGGAAGTTGGCAATTCGTCAATACAACGTGCTAACAGCGACTCCAACAACTGCGCTATATCGCTAAGGACGTTATAAATTAAGTGTTTGTTGGATAAGTATTTATAAATACGTATCATATAATCGGTATACGTTGATATTATACTTGCAGGAAGTCTGTCTGGTGGGTTTATTCAGGTATACTACCATGGCTGATTCATTCGTATTTTCATCCGAGTCTGTTGGTGAAGGTCACCCAGACAAAGTTGCTGACTTAATTTCAGACAGCGTTTTGGACGCTTGCTTAGAGCAAGATCCAACAAGTCGTGTCGCTTGCGAAACACTTGTTAAATCAAATCAAGTGGTGATTGCTGGTGAAATCACGACATCCGCAAAATTAAACTATGAGCAAATTGTACGCGGTGCTATTCGCGACATTGGCTACGTTAATGATGACGATGTGTTTCATGCGGACCGCGTGTTCATTCATAATTTACTCACACGTCAATCGCCAGATATCGCACAAGGCGTAGATGCGCGTGCAGTGGATGGTAAAGACACAGCAGAACAAGGAGCAGGGGATCAGGGCTTGATGTTCGGTTATGCATGTAATGAGACGCCTGAACTCATGCCTTCAGCGGTCATGTTTGCTCATCGTCTAGGTCGTGAAGTAACCCGTTTTCGTAAGAGTGGACAAGCGCCATGGCTTCGTCCTGATGCTAAATCACAAGTATCCATACGCTACGAAAATGGAAAGCCATCAAAAGTAGTAAACGTAGTTATTTCTACTCAGCACACAGCTAACGCAAAGCATTCAGAGATACGTGATTTCTTAATCGAGAATGTTATTAAGAAAGTCATTCCAGCTTCGATGTTAGATAGCTCAACACAGTTTTTAATTAACCCAACGGGTCGATTTGTTATCGGTGGACCAGAGGGTGATTCGGGTTTAACTGGACGTAAGATTATTGTCGATACGTACGGTGGCTGGGGTCGTCATGGTGGTGGTGCTTTCTCCGGTAAGGATCCATCCAAGGTTGACCGCTCTGCTGCATACATGTGCCGCTGGGTAGCGAAAAATGTTGTCGCATCTGGTTTAGCGGATGTTTGTGAACTACAAGTTGCTTACGCAATTGGATATCCAGAACCTGTGAGTATCTGTGTGGACACGATGGGTACATCAAAAGTACCTGATCAGGTGATCAGTAACGCTGTAAGACAAGTGTTTGGATTTAAACCAGCGCAAATCATTAAGCAGCTTGATCTCCTACGTCCAATTTACCGTTCTACCACTAACTACGGTCATTTTGGTAAGGCAGAACTCCCTTGGGAGCAGACGAACAAAGTTAAGGAATTACTTAACGCTGCAAAATAATCATTAGAACTTACTATTATGTCTACTGCACAGTCACTTCAGGATTTTAAAGTACGCGATCTTAGCCTAGCTGAGTGGGGTCGCAAAGAAATTGATGTCGCCGAGCATGAAATGCCAGGTTTGATGTCGGTTAGAAAAAAGTTCGGCAAAGAAAAGCCTCTCAAAGGTGTTCGTGTGACAGGTTCTCTGCACATGACAATTCAAACAGCTGTACTTATTGAAACACTGGTAGAACTGGGTGCTAATGTACGCTGGGCTTCTTGTAATATTTTTTCGACCCAAGATCACGCAGCTTCAGCAATTGCTAAAGCTGGAGTTCCTGTGTTTGCCTGGAAAGGTGAATCCCTCGTTGAGTATTGGGACTGCACATGGAAAGCAGTATTGTTCCCAGGTGGCAAAGGTCCTGAACTCGTTGTTGATGATGGTGGTGACGTGACGCTCTTACTCCATAAAGGCTATGAAATGGAGAATGGCAGTAAGTGGGTTGATTCTGCTTCTGAAACGGAAGAAGAAGGTGTTGTTAAAGCGCTGCTTAAACGCATCGCCAAAGAATCACCAAACATATTCCATACGATTGTTAATGACTGGAAGGGTGTTTCCGAAGAAACAACAACAGGTGTACACCGTCTTTATCAGTTGCATGAACAAGGAAAACTCTTGGTTCCTGCGATTAACGTAAACGACTCTGTAACAAAATCAAAATTTGATAATTTCTACGGATGCCGTGAATCGCTTGCTGACGGTCTAAAACGCGCGACCGATGTTATGATCGCAGGTAAGGTTGCTTGTGTCTGCGGATACGGTGACGTAGGTAAAGGTTCTGCCTTCTCGTTACGTGGATTCGGTGCTCGTGTGATTGTTACAGAAATCGATCCGATTAATGCGCTTCAAGCTGCCATGGAAGGTTTTGAGGTTAAAACCGTTGAAGACACATTAGGTCATGCTGATATTTATGTTACTACTACAGGTAACTGCGATGTCATCACGCTTGAGCATATGCGCAAGATGAAGGACCAAGCCATTGTATGTAACATTGGTCACTTCGATACTGAAATTCAGTATGCTCGTTTACTCGAAGCAAGTGATGTTAAACGTGTAACCATTAAACCTCAGTATGATAAGTTTACCTTTAGCAGTGGTAATAGCATTTATATGCTAGCGGAAGGTCGTTTAGTAAACTTAGGTTGTGCTACAGGACATCCTTCATTCGTGATGTCTAATTCATTCACAAATCAAACACTTGCTCAAATCGATCTTTGGAAGAACAAAACAACTTACAAAGCAGGTGTATACCGCTTACCAAAGCACTTGGATGAAGAGGTTGCTCGCTTACACTTAGAAAAGATCGGTGTTAAGCTAACTGTATTATCACCTAAGCAGTCTCAGTACTTAGGCGTACCTGCAGAAGGCCCTTATAAGCCTGAGCACTATCGTTACTAAGAGGTCTTAAGGGACTTCGTAGATTTCTAGTAATCCTATACCGGTTGTACTACCTACACCGGTTAGGGTTGCTGTATATGCGCCTGGTGCGAGTGTAACTACAAGGGCTGCGTCTACCGAGGTCGTTGGTAGAGAGAATGCGCCAACAGCACTAAAGATTTGTGATAAGGTTGCTGTGCCGCCCCAGCCAGAGTTTGTTCCCACGGAAGTTCCTGCGGAGTTTTGTACAATAATACTTGGTCTACCAAGTACACCGGTTAATCCGTAATTGGTACCAAGGGTAGGACCTATACCACGAATCAGTACAGTTTCTGAGGAAGTTCCTGAAATAACAAAACCAGCAACAAGAGCACTTGGGCCTACGCCTACGTTCGCACGGGATGAAATGTTAACAAGCCGTGTAGATGGATTGCCGGTATCGGCGTCATAAATTTCCGCCATGCCAATACCAGTCGTAGCATTAGCTCCTGTTATTTGAACAGTATAAGCACCAGCAGACTGAGTTTGTGCCAACGCATCATCAGATGAGCTTGTAGCAAGGGAGAAGGCACCGACCTGGCTGAATAAATTACTTAACGCAGTTGTACCACCCCATGTAGAATTGGTGGCTAAGATTGTTGAAGCAGTATTGTACAGGGTTAACTGTGGTTTAGCTAATGCACCTGTAACACCGAAGTTTGAAAGCGTTGGTCCAATCCCGCGTAAGAGTAAATTTTTTGAACCTGTTCCTGCGATCACTAGACCTGCAGTTAAATTGGATGATCCTGTTCCTACATTGGCTTTCGTTGAAAGGTTAACTAAGCGTGCATTGCTTGAAACGGTAAGTGGTACTGCTATTGAGGTAACACTACCTGCTGCGTTCATAACAACGACTGAGTAATTACCACGCTGATACGTAGAGACATTGGTTAGATTTAAGGTAGCACTTGTTGCTCCATTAATTGCCACGTTATTATAATACCACTGATAGCCCAAGCCGTTACCTGAAGCGCTTACGGTTAATGAGGCGGTGCTTCCTGTTAATGCCGTCGTAGCTGTGGGTGCAGTGGTTATAACAGGGGTTGTGGTAACGTTAAGTGTTACTGAATTAGAGTTCGTTGTTCCGATAGAGTTTGTTACTGCAACACTGTAAGATCCTGCGTCTGTACCTTGAGCACTTGCGATCGTATACGTTGAAGCGGTAGCACCAGGGATTGGTACGCCACCTAGCATCCATTGATAGGTAGGAAGTGGATTGCCACTTGCTACAACGGTGAAGGTGTATGAGTTTGTTTGTACAATCGTAGATCCGACGGGTTGAGTTTGAATCGTAGGTGCGAAAAGATCTGGTGTTTGAGGTGTAGCGATACGGATTGTTTCACCTTGTGTGTCCGCGATGTAAACATTTCCGCCGATATCAACAGCGATACCAAAAGGATTGTAGAAACGAGCAGAGGAACCTGCTGCATCTGTTTGGCCAACATTTCCAGCTAAACCAGCAAGTGTTGAAACGGCACCGCTAGGTGAAATCATTCTAATCGTGCTATTTACTTGGTCTGCAACATAGAGGTTGCCTGTGCTATCAACCGCGATGGAAGCCGGCTGATTAAAACGTGCAATGTTACCTTTTCCGCCAACACTTCCCGCATTTCCAGCAAGGCCAGCAGGCGTTGTAACTACACCAGCAGGTGTAACGGCACGTATGGTTTGTCCTGAGGTATCTGCTACCCATAGGTTGCCACTTACATCTGAAGCAATCCCATAAGGATAGTCGAATCGAGCAGCGGTACCAGTACCATCTAAACTCTGTGCCGTGTTAGCTGCAGAGCCAGCAATTGTCGTTACAACCCCAGCAGAGGTAATTTTACGAATTGCACCGTTAATCGTGTCAGCTACATAAACATTCCCAGCTCCATCACACGCTACACCACGTGGAAAGTTGAATTTAGCTGAGGTACCTGTAGCATTTGTTGAACCTGCATTGATAGGGCTTGGAATTGCAGCTGTAGGCGCTTGTCCAGCGAGTGTTGAAACAACACCTGCAGGTGTAATTTTGCGAATGGTGCAATTATAGGTATCTGCAACATAAAGGTTACCACTTGGATCGATAGCTATACCACAAGGGTAATTAAATAATGCTACTGAACCTGGTCCATCTGTAGTACCGGTAACTCCCGGAGTTCCAGCAAAAGTTGTAACAACGCCTTGTGGGGTTACTTTGCGAATCACGCTGTTACCAGTATCTGCCACATAAAGATTTCCAGAACTATCTGCCACTAATGCCTGGGGGCTTAAAAAGGTTGCCCCGGAGCCTGTTCCGTTGGCTGATCCCATGGCATAGGCAGAGCCAGCGATAGTTCGTACTACGTAGGGAACGTAAATAAGTAATGTAGCCGTTGAACTTGTTGTGCTTGCGGTACCAGCTGAAGTAACAACACAGGTATAATTACCAGCATTATCAGGGGTTGGGCTAGCGATAGTATAACTTGTTGCGGTAGCTCCTGTAATGGCAGAACCATTAAACATCCACTGGTAAGTCAATGAGGTACCAGTCGCAACGATTGTAAAGGTCGTAGAAGTCCCTTGATTGATCGTCTTGCTAGACGGCTGGGTCGTTATTGTAGGTGCCGTTTGAGCATGCAGTGCATTTATGAAAATGCATGCGACAAGTGTTAGACAAAGGACACGAATTGCAGCTAAGAGCCTAGTCATGGAGTATGTAGTAGGGGTACTGTGTAAATGTGTACCACTTTGTACCATGAAAGCACGAAAAAAAGAGCTATTTATAATCTTTTAACACAAAACGAACAGATAAATAGCAGGTCTGTTCGCTTGGATGTAATTTAGTGCCTCCAACGACCGCCAAATTTAGGCTTACCGTGGGGTTGTTTGGTTGCTCTACGGCCCTGGTAAGCCTGGTGTACTTTGGCAACGGCCTTAACTACACTTAACGCCTTGTATTCAAAGCCAGGGAGTTTAAGTCGTGGAATTTGCTTACCAATAAAGCGCTCAATATCCCTAACATCAGATTCATTTTCTGGTGTAGAAAGGGTATAGGCATCACCTACAGCCAGAGCACGGCCAGTTCTTCCGATACGATGCACATAGTCTTCAGGGTTTTCAGGTACATCATAGTTAATGACGTGAGAAACACCTGCTACATCGATTCCTCGTGCAGCAATGTCGGTTGCAACCATGAGTTCGTAGCGACCACTCTTAAAACCTTCGAGCGCTTCAATTCTTTGATTTTGTGAACGGTTTGCGTGGAGTACGGCTACACTGTGATTTTTGCCTCTTAAACGTGTAGCTATACGGTCTGCGCCATGTTTTGTGCGTGAAAAAATTAGTACACTTTCAAAATCTGTTTTTTCTAGCAGTGCTAAGAGTAGATCAAACTTTTGTTCGTGTGCTACTGGATAGATCGCGTGTGTAATTGAATTATTAACCGATCGAGCGACACCAATTTCTATGCGTGCAGGGTTCTTAAGCGCAAACGAAGCAATTTGGCTAATTTCTGGAGGTACTGTTGCTGAGAAAAAAAGTGTTTGGCGTTTAGGTGGGCAGCGCTGAATAATTGTTTTTACATCATGAATAAATCCCATGTCTAACATGCGATCTACTTCGTCAAGAATGAGAACCTCAATCGTAGCTAATTTTAAAGTTCCGTCCTTAATGAAATCCATTAACCGACCAACGGTTGCGACAACAGCATCTGTACCACTGCGTAGTTCGTTACGCTGTTTTCCATAGCCTACACCGCCATGAAGTACGGTTGCTCTTAAATTTGTGAAACGAGAGAAATCTCTAAACGCGGTTTCAACTTGAGCAGCAAGTTCACGCGTTGGTTCAAGAATGAGAACACGCGGTCCACCTGGTTTGTGAGAACCTAATTTAGAAAGAATAGGTAAAGCAAAGGACGCGGTTTTGCCTGTACCTGTTTGAGCGGAGGCTATGAGATCTTTGCCCTCAAGGATTACAGGAATGGCTCTTAACTGAATAGGTGTAGGCTCAGTATAGCCAGCGGCAGATACTCCCTGTAAAATGATGTCGGATAGGCCGAGTTGCTTAAAAGGCATACAATAAGAACACGCTAAAGTGTCTCATTTAGCGAGTTAAATACATAGTGCCTCATGCTTGTGTATTCAGGTTAAATAATGTAATTTTTTTAGAGTAAATGAAGCATCGTTTCTTAATTGCACGCTCTGAAGATAAAAATCAGGCAATCTTTCGTGAATGTATAGCACTTGGTGTAGCTTTCCTTAGCTTTACTTGTATTGCGTTTGTTGCGCACCAGTTTCGTTTTGGCCTCACCTTTGGTATAGGGCTTTATCTTATATCTTCATTTTTATTACGTTTTTTTGATCGTTCAAAAAAAGTCGTCTACGAAATAACACCCACACATCTTGCAATAAAAGGAGATATGTTTGGAGATACGATTGCACTTTCATCATTAAAATTAAATGAAATGTGTCTTATAGATATCAGTCGAAAAGTACCTCAGTCACTGAGATGGAAACTTTGGGGTACAGGGCTTCCTGGTTATTATTCTGGTGAGTACGCATTGCGCGGCGGGGAGCGTGCACTTGTATTTATCTCAGATAAAAAACGCACGGTTTATATCCCGCGTATCGGTGCAGAAAGTTTACTCCTTAGTGTCGATAATCCTGACTTGTTTATGTTGGCACTGCGTAGCCAACTCGAACTACAACATTCTCCTAAACTGGCTTAAGTGCGTTAAATAAAATTTCGATAGGATGTAATGCAGTTCTATCTACTCCGTCCTTAATTTGATGACGGCAACTGGTTCCCGATGCGGCAATAATAGTTGCTTCAGATACTTTACGGATAGCAGGCAAAAGAACAAGTTCACTAATTTGATTTGAGATTTGGTAATTCTCTTTTTCGTAGCCAAAAGATCCAGCCATGCCGCAACAACCTGATGGGATTTCGCTTACTTGATACCCCTTAGGTAGGCTAAGCATTTTGATCACGCTCTGCATGTTTGATAGGGCTTTTTGGTGGCAATGACCATGAACTAAGATAGATTTTTTTTCTTCGATAAATGCTTCGGAATTGATGCGACCTTGGTCTATTTCTAGGGCGATAAATTCTTCAAAAAGAAATGTATTTTTTGAAAGGTTTATGGCATCTGCTTTAAGTGAAGGATCTACTAAATCCAGATATTCATCTCGGAAACTTAAGATAGCAGAGGGTTCAATTCCTATGAGCGGAGTTTCCTTATTAACACGTGATCTAAAGGCTAAAATATTTTCTTCAGCACATTTTTTTGCATGGGTAAGTATTCCTTTTGAAAGTGATGCACGGGCACTCTCGGTATGTTGAGGAATTTCAACATAATAGCCGAGTTGGTTAAGTAGGCTTACACATTTTATCCCAATATGAACATCGTTATAGTTAGTGAATTCATCGCAAAAAAGATAAACTTTTTTATCGTAGTTGCTTCCTGGTTTATTTACATGGGTTTTGTACCATGTTTTAAACGTAAAGGTATTTAGTTTTGGGAGTGACCGCTTAGAAGCAAACCCAGTACTCCTTTTAATCACGCTAGCGGTTAGCTTATTACTGATAGCCCAATTATAAACGTAGGGAGCAATCATTCCAAGGCGCTGTATCTGGCTAAAACGAGAGATGAGTTGTGATCTCAGTGGTATACCACGTACTTGATGTGTTTGGTTTAGCCACTCTGCTTTTAGTCGTGTCATGTCGACACTGGATGGACACTCTGACTTACAGGCTTTACAGGAGAGACATAGCTGCATCGCTTCGGCCAATCCAGGTTCTGTCCAAGGCTCATCTGATTTACTAGGATGACTTAATGCATGACGTAGTAAGTTTGCACGTCCACGTGTTGAATCTTTTTCATTTCGTGTTGCCATGTAGCTTGGACACATGGTTCCCGCGGTTAAGTGAGATTTTAAGCAATCACCAGACCCATTGCATTTTTCTGTAGCACGTAAAATACCGCCAGACTTACTAAAATCGAAGCTCGTTTTGTATTCATGTGTAGCATCTATATGGCTATGGCGAAGGGACGTATCCATAGGCGGGGTATCTATAATTTTCCCCGGATTCAGTATACCCTTAGGATCGAAGGTTTCTTTGATTCGTCTCATCATGGCATAGCACTCAGGGCCAACCATGTAGCTAATAAATTCACCACGTAAGCGGCCGTCTCCATGTTCTCCACTGAGGGAACCGCGGTATTTTTTAACTAAAGCGGCTACGTCTGTAGCAATAGCCCTAAACATGTGAAGTCCTTCTTTAGTTTTTAAATTAAAGAGGGGGCGTGTATGGAGTTCTCCTGCACCAGCATGGGCATAGTAAACACAGGCTATTCCGTATTTACCCTTCATAAGAGAATCAAATTCCTCAATGTAGGCAGGTAGATCTTCGACGGCTACTGCCGTGTCTTCTACAATTTCTCTAGGCTTTGCATCGCCTTCAACGTTAGAAAGTAATCCTTGGCCTGCCCGTCTTAAATCCCAGACCCTTGATACGTCTTCACCAAACAAGAGAGGGTAAGCGTAACCTGTATTATTTTGCTTAAATACTTCGATTAAAGAAGCGGCTCTGTCTTGAATATTTTTACGGTCATTATCGCGTAATTCGATTACGAGAATTGCACCGGGATCACCTTGAATGAAAAAGCGATTCTTAATTTGGTTAAGATTCTCTTTCGTGCAATCTAGTACATGTTTATCAATCAATTCAACGGCACTAGGTTTATATTTTAATGCTGTATTAACTGATTTAAGGGCTTCGTTAACTGATGAGAAATGAGCACAGAGAAGTGCGGGTTCGGCAGGCAATGGTTCGCAGTTCAGTTCATATTCAACTCCGAAAAATAAAGTTCCTTCAGATCCGGCAATTAGTTTGCACAGATTGAACGGTTTATCGGACGCTGTATTGAACAGGTGTGAATCAAGCAGTGAATCAAGTGCGTAACCTGTATTGCGACGCTTTACGCTGGGCTTTGGGAAATGCTCAGTGATTAATGCTTGATTCTGGGAGTCACTTAAAAGGGTGTAGATTGTTTTGTAGATAGTAGATTTTAAAGAGCTATCTACTGAGTCTGATTTGAACGAATTGTTATCCTGTGCGCTAAATGTAACTTCAGTACCATCACTTAAGTAACCGCGTGCTGAAACTAAGTGGTCACGCGTACTACCGTATACAATTGAATTAGCGCCGCATGAATTATTCCCAACCATGCCACCAATTGTAGCGCGATTAGCCGTGGAGGTTTCAGGTGCAAAGAAGAGACCGAAAGGTTTTAAATATCGGTTAAGTTCATCTCTTACGACACCCGGTTGTACACGAACGGTACGTTTAGACGTATCTAAACTCAGAATGCGATTTAATCCATGACTAGTCTCAACGATGATTCCACCACCTACAACTTGTCCTGCTAGAGAAGTGCCGGCACCCCGTGCAATAACACTTATCTGGTTAGTGTTTGCGAAATCAATAATAGCTTTTACATCAGTGTCACAGCTAGGACGTGCAATAGCACGAGGCATTTCTTGGTATTCAGACGCGTCCGTTGAATAAAGAAGTCTGCTCGATTTATCCCAAGATAAGTCTCCAGAAATTCGACTTTTTAGTTCAGTAAATTGATCACTATAAGACAAAGACGGCATTAGCTTTAAACCATACTTTTATTTTTAAAGATGGTAATCCTCGTACTTTGTTCCAAGACGAGAAAAAGCATTAGAGTCATGACCAACTATAATTGCATCTATACAGCTTGCTATCGCAACTTGCCATGCATCGTTTTCTCCCATCCGTTTATTCGACCTACGCTGATTTAGCGCTACACGATCAGCTTGTTGCTTTCCAATTGTTTGCCATCTAAATGCTCTGAAAGCTTCTCTAACTAATTGTTCGTCATTAGCGCCTTCTAAAACTTCCGCATAGGTTATAGGAGAAACCCATAGTGTATTATTAGAATTTCGTTTTAGCCACAAATGTGCTGGTCCACGTTGATTATCTGCTACTTCATTAAATAGATCTATTACGAATGAAGAGTCTAGTAAGCAGTTTTTCATTTTACTTTAGAAATACGCAGTTTTTCATTTCCTGCATTTCTGTTGGCCCAGGATAGGAGGTCGTTACCTGTCACTATTTCTTCATCAAGTATTAACTTGCGAATAAAAGTGGCTTTTTTCATGCCAGCTCTTTTTGAGCGTTTTTCGAGAACACTTTGTTCTTCTTTGCTTAATCTAACTGTAAATATATCAGGCATGTATTTCATTTGTATGTCATTTTGTATGGTTGTCAACGTGTTGTTATAAATAGACATTATGTATATAAGCATATCTTCAAAGTAGCCTTAGTAGTTTTGAGAATGGGTTGTTAGCTTTACGCGTTTTTTGTGCTCATGCGGAAGTTCTTGCTTAGTAAAAGACAATAACTGCGCAGATTGGTGGGCCATAAAGTGGCATACTTAAGACTCTCTTAGATATCACTGTTAAGTTATTATTATGCCTAGTCTTAGAACTACTCCTGCCGTGTCGTATGTAACGTGTGATGCAAGTGAAGCTGTGGCCTCTGTTGCATACCGTTTAAATGAGCTAATAGCCATATATCCTATTACTCCGTCATCCACGATGGCAGAGACGTGTGATGAATGGGCAGCTGCTGGAAAATTAAACCTGTGGGGTCAGGTGCCTCGTGTGGTACAAATGCAGTCAGAGGCAGGTGTGGCAGGTACAGTGCATGGAGGGCTATTAGGGGGCGCATTAACAACGACTTTTACAGCCTCGCAAGGGCTACTGTTAATGATTCCAAATTTATATAAAATAGCAGGTGAACTCTTGCCGTTTACAATGCACGTCAGTGCAAGAGCAATAGCAGCACAAGGCTTATCTATTTTCGGTGATCATCAAGACGTCATGGCATGCCGCGCTACAGGATGTGTGCTCCTGTGTAGTAACTCTGGTCAGGAAGCGCATGATTTGGCGCTTATAGCTCATGTAGCGAGTTACAGATCACGTGTTCCCTTTATTCACTTCTTTGATGGTTTCAGAACATCTCATGAAGTCACTAAGCTTTCATTATTAAATAATGATGAAATAAAGAGGATTATTTCAGAAGATGATATTAACGCATTTCGTGAAAGAGCAATGAGTCCAGATCGTCCTACGCTTCGTGGTACAGCTCAAAATCCGGATGTTTATTTTCAAGGTAGGGAAGCGGTAAATAAATTTTACGATCAACTCCCTAAAATAGTGCAAGAGACCATGGACAAGTTTGCTGAGGTTACGGGTCGTCAGTACCATCTCTTTGATTATACAGGAGATCCTCAAGCAGAGCGGGTTGTTGTTTCGATGGGAAGTAGTGTTGAAACACTTGCTCAAACTGTAGCTTGGTTTCAATCGAAAGGTGAAAAGGTTGGTGTACTTTCAGTTAGATTATTTCAGCCCTTTAATGTTGAAGCATTTAGAAAAGCGTTACCCAAAACAGTAAAATCGATTGCTGTACTTGACCGAACCAAAGAGCCGGGATCACTTGGTGAGCCTCTTTATTTAAACGTACAAAGTGCAATCGCTGAATCAGATTCGAATGTACGCGTTATTGGTGGTAGATACGGTTTAGGATCTAAAGAGTTTACGCCTGCCATGGCGAAAGCTGTTTATGATCACCTTAAACAAGATAATCCATTTAATCATTTTACAGTCGGAATTATTGATGACGTAACCCATAAATCACTCGCAGTGGATGCTAGTTTCGATCTTGAGGCATCAGACGTTCGGCGCTGTGTGTTTGTGGGTCTTGGTGCCGATGGAACGGTAGGTGCTAACAAAAATTCGATTAAAATTATCGGTGAGCAGACGTCTAACTTTGCTCAAGGCTACTTTGTATATGATTCAAAGAAATCTGGATCTATGACTACATCGCATTTGCGCTTTGGTCCTAATCCGATTCGTGCTCCCTATCTTATACAAAGTGCCAATTTCGTAGCCTGCAGCCAATTTAATTTTATTGGTAGAACTGATGTGCTTAAGTATGCAGCTCCTGGTGCTACCGTACTGCTTAATTCGCCTTACAGTGCAGAAGAAACGTGGAAAAAATTACCGCGTGAGTGGCAGGTTACACTCATATCAAAACGGCTTAAATTATTTGTTATCGATGCAACGCAAGTTGCTCAAACAAGCGGTATGGGTAGAAGAACAAATACCGTACTTCAAACCTGTTTTTTTGCTCTGTCTGGAGTCTTATCACAAGATGAGGCAATTAAGCATATTAAGAAATCAATTGATAAAACATACGGCAAAAAAGGTGAACAGATCGTTAAAATGAATTATGCAGCGGTTGATGCTGCACTTGCTGGACTGCATGAAGTTAAAATACCTGAGACTGCAGATTTAACATCACTTGCGACAATACCACCTACGTATTCGAATGCACCGGACTTTGTTCGTAATATCACTGCTAAGTTACTAGCTGAGCAGGGTGATATTATGCCTGTGAGTGCAATTCCCTGTGATGGGTGCTGGCCTACAGGAACAGCTCGCTATGAAAAGCGTAACATTGCGCTAGAGATTCCAAAGTGGGATTCATCCATTTGTATTCAATGTAACAAATGTGTGATGGTATGCCCGCACGCTGCTATACGCGCTAAATTCTTTCCTGAAGCAGAATTAGCTAACGCTCCTGAATCATTTAAATCCACTGCGTTTTGTTCCCCAGAACATCAAAATCAGAAGTATACACTCCAAGTGGCTCCTGAAGATTGCACTGGCTGTACACTTTGCGTGCAGGTATGTCCCGCTAAAGATAAAGCCGATCCTAAGCATAAAGCCATTAACATGGTGCCTCAATTGGATAACTTAGCTGAAGAAAGGAAAAACTGGGACTTCTTCATGTCGCTTCCCGATGTAGATCGAGCTTCCGTTGATATCACGACAATCAAAGGAACTCAGTTTGTTACTCCATTATTTGAATTTTCTGGGGCCTGTGCCGGTTGTGGAGAGACACCATATATTAAACTTCTTACTCAGCTTGTTGGAGATCGTTTACTGATTGCGAATGCAACAGGTTGTTCGTCAATCTTCGGTGGAAACCTACCAACAACGCCTTATTGTGCTAATCAAGAAGGACGTGGACCAAGCTGGGCAAATTCACTCTTCGAAGATAATGCAGAGTTTGGACTTGGATTACATTTAGCAGTTCAGCAACGTAGTCGTTCAGCTAAGGAATTAGTAAAAGAATTGTCTGATTCTATCGGAGTTGATCTAGCTCAATCATTATTGGATGCAGATCAATCCAGTGAAGCAGGTATTGCCTCTCAGCGTATGCGTGTAGCTACGTTAAAAGAGAAGCTAGCGGCACTCACTACTTCTCCAGCTAAACGTTTATTAGAAGCCGCTGACGACTTAGTTAAAAAATCCGTTTGGATATTGGGCGGCGATGGATGGGCCTATGATATTGGATACGGAGGTCTCGATCATGTGCTAGCCAGTGGTGCGAATGTTAAAATCTTAGTTTTAGACACCGAGGTTTATTCAAACACGGGTGGTCAGGCCTCTAAGTCGACTCCTATGGCTGCGGTAGCTAAATTTGCTTCTGGTGGTAAAGCCGTAGCAAAGAAAGATCTCGCACTCATTGCGATGCAATATGGGCATGTGTACGTTGCCCGCGTCGCGTTTGGGGCTAAAGATAACCAAACACTCTTAGCTTTAAGAGAAGCAGAAAGTTATGATGGTCCTGCACTGGTGATAGCTTATTCGCATTGTATCGCTCATGGCTATTCGCTCGACAAGGGCTTAGATCATCAAAAGCAAGCGGTGGATTCGGGCTATTGGCCATTATTTAGATATGATCCACGCGTGGCAGCTCGTGGTGAAGTAGGTCTAAAATTAGATTCTGGAGTTCCAAAGTTAGATTTAGAAAAGTTTACTTCTACAGAGTCACGCTTTGAGATTCTAAAGAATATCGCACCAGAAAAAGCAGCTGAATTAGGTAGGGAAGCTCAAGCACAACTTAAGGTGCACTACGGATTATATCAGCACTTGGCAGAACCTACGACTAAAGTAGCGGCTACTCCCGTTCTAGGAGCAAATGCTATCGTTTCTAAACCACCAACTCCATAAGCTTGGAGTTAGATTAAAAAAAGACCTGGAATATTATTCAAGGCCTTTTTTTTGCTTGGTTAATTTTTTCTATACTTAGTTTACTATAAGTTGAGGGGCGATACCTAGTACAACAATGACTAGTGCTGTAAGTATTAATGCAGCAAGAGTAGCTACATTTAATTTGATAGTGAGTGGAGCTTGGGTGCTGGGCTTAACAAATATTTGCTTAAGTATACCAAGATAATAATAAAGCGCTACAGCGCTAAATAAGATACCTGCTAAGACAAGTATACCTAGTGGGCTCGATAGGCCTTGCGATTTAAGTGCGAAGGTAAATACAAAGAATTTACCAAAGAAGCCTGCGAGAGGAGGTATACCTGCCAAGGACAGTGTGTATAAGCCTAGCAATCCTGCTAATAAAGGAGAGCGCTTTGAAAGACCTGCGAGATCGGTGATTAATCCAGATTTATATTCAGGATCAAGAAGTCCAAGAATGGTGAAGATACCTATTAACGCACATCCATAGGTAAGTGTGTAATAGATAATTAAACTAGCACCTGTTGTATTAAAAATCATCAGTGCGATGATTAGTGTACTGGTATGGGCGATTGCTGAGTAAGCGAGTAATCGACGTATGTTGGTTTGTGCCAGAGCTCCAAGATTTCCTATCAGTAAAGAAGCGAGGGTTAGTACAGCCAGTAAGATAAGCCAACCTGCAGAGCTATCTTTAAAAGATAAGTTTCCTCGTAAAGGTGCTAATCCAAGTGAAAGTAGACGTGTAAAGAAGGCAAAGCCTGCAAGCTTTGATACAGATGAAATCAATGCTGCTGAGGTTGCAGGTGCTCCTTCATATACATCTGGAGCCCAAAGATGAAATGGGGCAGCAGCTGTCTTAAAGCCAAATCCAACAATTATAAAAATGAGACTAATTTTAGTGAGTGGCGTGAGTGGGTGGCTATTTAAATGAGAAGCTATTAAGTTTAAATCTACAGAACCCGTTGCACCGTAAATTAAGCTTATGCCGAAAAGAAGAAATGCGGCAGCGGTTGATCCTAGGATAAAGTATTTCATACCTGCCTCGGAAGAACGGGAGCGTGTACGATCAAATCCGGTAAGAATATAGAGAGACAAACTTGCTAATTCGAGAGCGAGAAATCCAAGGATAATATTTTGCGCAGCCGGCATGACAATTAATCCTGATGTTCCAAGCAAGAGGAGTGATATGTATTCTGCTGGTTGAGTGCGACCTGGAGTCGCACCCAAAGAACATACAACAAGTGTTGTTAATATAATTATGCAAAGTCTCGATCCATAGGCTAAAGGATCGAATGTGATAATACCTGGTATATCTAAAGCTTGGTTACTTGTATAACTTAAGTAACCCGCAGCGACTAACGTTATTAATCCTACCAGAATCGACTGTGTGACGCGTTGGCTTAGGGGGACTGACTTTTGTGTTATAAAATCAGCTCCCAGCACAAGGCATGCACCAATAATAAGGGTAATTTCTGGGCTAAAGGCTAAGAGGAGTTGTGTATAGTTAAAGTTCACGATGTTACTCCTTTGATTATGTTTTCAAAATAAGGTGATTGGAGTGCTGGGTTTATTAAATTGAAAAGTAGGTCTGGTTTTAAACCGATGATGAGTGTCGTTCCTATAAGAAGAATACTGCCTAATTTTTCCGGGAGTGTAATCGGTGCAAAAGCATGAGTATTTGCAGAAGTGACTGACTTTGCTTCGGAGAAAAAAGCGAGTTGAATCGCACGTAGCGTAAATGCTGCTGATATAAGAATACCAACGGCAGCTGCTGTAGCCCACACTGCAGACACTTTCCACGTTCCAATCAAAATGGTTAATTCTGCAGGAAAGCCACTAAATGCAGGCATTCCCATCGAAGCTAATCCAGCAATCACAAAAACGCAGGCAACAAAAGGCAGGCGCTTACCTAGACCCATTGTTTTAAGTTCATTTAGGTTTCGTGTGTGAGTTCTCTCGTAGACCATACGTCCAACGACAGCGAATAGCAGTCCTGCTATGATACCGTGAGAAAACATTTGAAGTACCGCTCCGCTTAAAGACTTTAAGTTACACGAGATTAGTCCTAAAATAACAAATCCCATGTGACTAACACTGGAATAACCGATCACATATTTAAAATCTTCCTGGATGAGAGCAATGAGTCCTGCGTAGATGATTCCTAGGACTGCAAGACACGCGATAATCGGTTGCCAAAAATCAATCGCTTGAGGAAACAAGGGGAGTGCGACACGTAAGCATCCGTACGCTCCAAGTTTCATGACAACACCCGCCAGTAGCATGGAAGCTGCCGTTGGTGCTGCTACGTGCCCCGTTGGTGCCCAGGTATGCAGTGGAAATAAACCGGCAAGTGTTGCAAATCCGAAAAAGATTAGACCAAAAATTTCTATGTGTTGAATGTGAGTTAAATGAGATGAGGCTTGGATTAAATCTGGTAGGCCAAAACTCGATGCTCCGCTAGCTGCGTATGTCCAGATAAGACCTGCGAGTACTAAGGAGCTACCAACGAATGAATAAAGAACAAGTTTCATAGCGCCGTATTCCTTATTTTTAGATCCCCAAATAGCTACGAGGAAATATTTAGGTACGATTGCTATTTCATAAAATACAAAAAAGAGAAATACATCGGCACTCATGAAAACACCGTAGACGCCTCCAATAAGAACGAGATAAAGAGCAAAGAATTCTCCAACACGTTCTTCAATATTCCATGAGAAGAGAATCCCTGCTGTTGTTGCTAAACCGGTCAGGATAAGAAGCGTTAGACTAATTCCATCTACGGCGAGGTAGTAGTGAATACCTAATTGAGAAATCCAAGGAGTATTAACTAAAGTTGTTAACCCGTGTGGGTTTGGTATGTAACTCAATGCAGCACTCAGGGTTATTTCTAGGCCAAGGAGTGCGGTTGCTAGCGCGACTATGCGAGCTCCAAGTGCTGAACGTTTTCCAATTAAGAGTGTCAGTAATGCACCCGTAAATGAAAGGTAAATTGTGCAGGGTAGAGCGTTCATGGTAATACAAGAGAACTAGCCCAGTGTTGAATAAGTGGGTTAAATAATTGAATGAGAATACTGGGGAGTATACCCAGTAAAATCATCAGTAGGGTAATAGGTGCGAGTGTTAGAACGTCTGAAGCGGTAAAGTCTTTAAGTGTTGATTTTACATTTTCCGTGGTAGCACCGTGAAAAACGTTTTGCCAGAAAGTGAGTAGGAAGTAGGCCGTCGCAAATAATCCAAGGCACGCAATTGTTGATATAATCGGATGTATTCCCCAGACGCCTTTGAAGATTAGGAATTCACCGATAAAACCGCTAAGACCTGGAAGACCTAGTGAACAGAAAAGTGCAACTCCACTAAATCCAGCTAACCGAGGTGCTACTTTTCTGATTCCACCTATTTCTGTTATACTACGCGTACTTAGTTGTGATTCTATAAAACCCACACAGTAAAATAAGGCTGCGGCTGAGAGACCATGATTAAAGAGTTGAAGGAGTAGCCCCGCAAACGCTGCTGTTATAGGTGCATAGCCCATTGCAGACTCGGGTGTGATACTTGAAATCGAAAACAGAGCGAGTAGGCAGTAGCTCAGATGGTTTATTGATGAATAACCAAGCATGCGTTTAATGTCTGTTTGTCGAATGGCAGCAAAGGCACCAAGCACAACACCAGCTAGTGCAAGCCAAACGAGGAATCCTGACGCTCGGTGGAGCAGTGTTGGGAAAAGCGGCCAAAGAATTCGTATAAAGCCATAAACCCCCATCTTAGACATGACAGCTGTCATGAAAATGGAAGCTCCTGTTGGAGCCTCAGAATAGGCAAGGGGTAGCCACGTATGGAATGGATAAAGAGGAACTTTTACTGCTAAACCAATAAAGACGCCTAAGAATACAATAACTGTCCATGTATGGCCTAAGCTTGCGAGTGAGAGTGTGAGTCCTCCTGACTTCGCCAATTCGGTAAGTTCTACAAAATTAAATGTACCTGTTTTGAAGTATATACCTGCAAACGCTAAAAGCATGAATGCGCTTCCACCCATGGTATAAATCACAAATTGATAGGCTGCTTTAGCTGCGTTAGAGCCTCCCCACAGTTTAATTAAAAAGTACGATGGCACTAAACTTAATTCCCAAAATAAAAACCAAGGTATGAAATCTAAAGTAAGAAAAACTCCAAGCGCTGCACTTTGTAGAATTAAAAAAAGGAGTATATACAACCGACTGTTGGTATTTGTTTTCGGTAGGGTTAAAATGCAAAGCGGACTAATGAGTGCTGTTAAGCCAATGAGGAGTAAACTTATTCCATCAAGACCTAAACTGAAGTTAACTTTAAGTGATGGAATCCAGGCATATTTTTCCGTAATGGCATAGCCGCTTTGTGTTGGATCAAACTGCCTTAATAGTAGAACTACAAATAAGAGTGTTGAGAGACTTAGGTATAAACCTACTTGCTTGAGTGCTTTTTCGTTAAGGTTTGGGAGCAGTGTTAAAGCCAGCGCTCCTAAAAGGGGCACAAATATGGTAAATGAAAGTATAGGAAAATGATTCATCTTATATGTCGTTTAGAAATATACCTTTTGCTTTGTGATCAGGACCACAGGGTGATGATTAGGAGGGTTAAGATGACAACCGTGATTGCGAATACACGTAAATATCCGTGAGTTTCACCAGACTGCGCTTTGGAATACTGGACACCACTTTGGCGTATTTTCTCACTTGTTACATTGAAGCCTTGATTGAGTGCTTCTTCATCCATCGCGTAATTGATGGACCCACTTAATTGACCGAGTTTGGCTAAACCTTGAATAGATAAATCCCAAACGTAGCGATCTAACCCATTGGATAGAATTGCTAAGGCTGTGTTTAGTTTGCCTAACGTAGCCGTATAAAATTCATCTATTTTAAGACGAGAACCTAAGAGTTTAAACGTGCCTGGAATCATTGTCTCTAGAGGATCTTCTTCGTGCGCATTCGTGCGTAGGTTTCGGATATATAAAATCCATCCCAAGCCCATACCACCTGCGACCAAGAGGATGGATCCTAACATCACGATACCTCCTTTAAATAGTCCCTCAGCTTCAACGGGGGTCCCATTGAGCGCTGATTGTAGCCAAGGCCAACTAGGAGTTCCTATAAATCCTACAGAGATAGCACATAGTGCGAGTATACTGAGAGGAACCGTCATTTGTGCTTTATTTTCGTGCGTATGATGGTGGTGATCAGCCCTGGAAGTTCCGAAGAATACTTCGCCCATTAAGCGCGTCATATAAAACGCAGTAAGAGCTACAGCTATAAGACTAATGATGAGAGGTAAAATGGATACAGGCCATTCATAGGCAGCATGGATAATAGCTTCTTTACTCCAGAAGCCTGAGAATAAAAAGGGGAACCCGCACAATGCCAGCATGCCAATCGAGAATGTAGCAAAGGTGATGGGCATCGATTTACTTAAGCCACCTAATTTACGCATGTCTTGTTCATGATGTGATGCGTGAATGACTGAACCTGCTCCGAGAAATAATAATGCTTTGAAGAAGGCGTGGGTCAGTAAGTGAAAGATAGCTGCAAGCCATGAACCAAGCCCAAGCGCCATCATCATATAGCCTAATTGAGAAATTGTTGAGTATGCGAGTACTCGCTTAATATCGTACTGAGAACCCGCGATGAGTGCACCTAAGAGTGCTGTGATAGCGCCAATAAAAGCGATTACGGTCAAGGTATGAAAAGGAGTGGCGATAATGAATTGGTCTGCTTGCATTAGGGGATACATGCGAGCGATCAGGAATACGCCTGCTGCAACCATGGTAGCAGCATGAATCAAGGCTGAGACAGGCGTTGGACCTTCCATTGCATCAGGAAGCCAAACGTGAAGCGGAAATTGACCAGATTTTCCTGCAGCACCGCAGAATATAAGTAAGCCTATAGCTGTTACTAGAGGTAGGCCAAAGATGGTTGCTTGACTTGCGATGCTAGCCAACACGTGGTGTTCAAGTATGCCATGACCGTGATCGTAGAAAAGCAGTGTACCGCAGGTATGATAGAGCCAAAGAATACCGAGTAGGAATCCTAAATCACCAATACGTGTAGTAAGAAATGCTTTTTTAGCAGCGGCAGCAGCTTCAGGTTTATGAAACCAAAATCCAATTAATAAGTAGGATGCTAAACCAACTAATTCCCAGGATATGAATAATAACAGTAGACTGTTAGAGATAATAATTCCCAACATGGCAGAAGCGAAAAAACTTAAGAAACAGAAAAACTGTTTCATGTTTTCGTCTTCCTTCATGTAGGACGTACTGAATATAAATATAAGTGTACTGATAAATGTGACCATGACTGCCATAAACGCAGTCAATGGATCGAGTAGAATACCAATACGAACTGATTCTTGGCCTAGATTGAACCAAGAGAAATTATAGGTACTATGAATCGACGTGTTTTTTAGTGCCTGATTTAGTGCAAATAAGGATATAATAAATGAAGTAGCCATAGCTATGATGGCTAGGCTACTTACAAAGTGTTTATTTTTCTTAGGTAATAGTACGCCTAATGCAGCAGCATAAAGCGGTAAAAGAGGGATAAGGGAGAGGTAAGTTGCAGATAGTGTCATAACTTAGCCTTTGAGTTGGGAAGCCTCATCAATCACCACCGAGCGTTGGTGTTTAAAGAGTGCAATTAAGAGCGCTAGACCGACCGCTGCTTCTGAAGCAGCGATAGCTATTGTAAATAGAACAAATAGAGTTCCGTGACTCGTACTTACGTCTGGCTGCGTTCGCTCGAATACGATAAAATTAATATTTGCAGAATTAAGCATTAGCTCAATGCCAAGAAGAATTAGGATCGTGCTACTTCGAGATAAGGTAGTAATTAGACCTATGCAAAAAAGTGCACTAGAGAACAGTAGGCACAGATTCAGGGTTTGATCGTTCATGAGTTCTCCTTTGATTGAGGTGAATGAGCTGCGAGTAGAACGCTACCAAGTATTGCCAGTGTGAGAAGAGAGCCGGTGATCATTAAAGCAGGTGCGTACTCTTCGGTAAGCTCTTTACCGATTGAGTAAACCGTTGCGGGAAGTGCTTCTACTTTCTCTTTTGGCGAATCGGTATGCAGTACGGCAAAAGCCATGAGGCTAAATAAGCTTAGCCCAGTAATGAGAGCATAAATAAACCGAGTTACTGACTGTTTATTCCGTTGATTCGTACTAGGAGCAACTCGTGTTAATAACACAGCAAAGAGTGCTACCATGGAAATTGCACCCACGTAGACAAGTAGCTGGGTAAAAGCTATGAATTCTGCGTTAAAGATGAGATAGAAAGCACATATCCCAATCCATGTAATAACTAAGAGTAAGACACTGTGAATTAAGTTGCGTAGCGAAAGCGCTACCGCAGATGAGATGAGAGTTACACCGATTGTAATAAGTAGTGTTGCATTCATTGGGGTGCGTAGGAGTAGGTTCTTACTGCGTAGCCACGTCCTAATTTTTTACTTAAAAGTATGTAAGGAACGACAATCAGAATGAGGGTAATAATGAGTCGCGGTATAAAATAGAGGTGTCCCCAGTTTTGGCTAAGAATCCAGAAAGCTGTAGTAACAAGATTAATTAAGGAAAGTGGAACGAGGAATTTCCATGCAAAGCGGGTGAGTTGATCAATACGTAGGCGTGGGAAGGTTGCTCTTATCCACATAAATCCGGCGAGCAGTGATAGTAGTTTCACTGCGAACCACAAATATGAAGGTATGAAGGTTAAGTACGGGGAAGGTGCATTCCATCCTCCTAAAAATAAACTAACTGCCATACCACTGAGCGCTGTCATGCCAAAATATTCTGCCATGAAAAAGAGCGCATATTTAAAACCGCTATATTCTGTAAGATGCCCTGCGATTAATTCACTTTCTGCCTCAGGTAAATCGAATGGAGAGCGATTTGACTCTGCTAAAGCCGATACCATGAAAAGGGCAAAAGCAACAAATCCCCAAGGTGTGAAAACATACCAGTGTGGAAGAACACCAAAACTATAACCTGATTGCAGACTAACGATGCGAGTTAGTGAGAGTGTGCTTGCGACCATGACAACCGGAATCCACGAGATGATGAGCGGTAACTCATAGCTTATGAGCTGAGCTAAGGCGCGCATAGCTGCGAGTAGGGAGTATTTATTATTACTCGACCAACCAGCCATAAATACCGAGAGCTCTGTTGCTGAACCTACGGCAAAAAAGTATAATGCAGCGGTATTAATATCTAGTGCTACTAAGTTTTTCCCGTAAGGAATAACAGCAAAGGTAAGTATCGAAGCGGCAAGAAGACTGACTGGTGCTAAGAGATGAAGTACATGATCAGCTGCTACGGGGACGATATCTTCTTTAGTGAGCATTTTAATCCCATCGGCAAACGGTTGTAGCATACCAAAAAATCCCGTTCGATTTGGACCTGGTCTATTTTGTACATGACCTAATATTTTTCTTTCAGCCAGTGTAAGGATTGCGAATAGCAGTCCGAATACGGATAAAATAACAACGATGGATATGAGTTGATTACTCAGTGTGTGCCAAGGCTCAGGTAGATAGTGAGTGAATGCTTCACGTAAGAGAAGCGGTAGGCGTTCCAAATAAGGATCCTGAGTCTGTAAGATTGGGAGCATACTCATGGTGCAGGTACTGGTTTTACTTGTGCTGCAAGTGCAGCGGCTTCTGCTTTTGCCTTAGCTTGAGCGGCTGCTTTTTCCTGAGCTACTTTACGTTCAGCAGCCAACCGATCATCAACTTCTTGTGCTTCACTTGGACTGATCAAATGAAAGTATTGGTTACTCTTAGTGAGTTTATCGCGTGTCAGTAATAAATTTTCGAATCGTGAAGAAACGGCGACTTCAAATACTTTGTCCATTTTGATGGAATCAAATGGACATACTTCAACGCATATCTGGCAACTCATGCATACTGATGAGTCGATAATGAATTGAGTGGGATAGAATTGTAGGCGGCCATTAGCATCTGGCTTTTTATCCTTACTTTTCTCAATAAAAATACACTGTGCTGGGCATTCTTTTTCACAGGTTAAGCAGGCAACACATCTAAGTGCTCCAAGTGGATCTGTTTCACTGTCTGTGACTAGAAAAGGAAAGCTTCGGTAAGCTTCTGGAGGGGTTGATTTAACTTCAGGATATTCCTGTGTCGTATAACGCGAAGGATTGTAAAAGGACTGAACGAAATTTTTTCCTGTTACGATTAAACCGCGTATTAATCCAAAACCGTACATGGTAATTATGGGTTAGTGGTTAAATGGTTTTATCGATCAACTTCACCTAAGACGATATCGATACTGCCTAGAATAATGACAGCATCAGCTATGGACTGACCTAAGCACATGTCTTCGAGTGTTGTTAGATTGATGAGAGAGGGGGGGCGGATTCTATAGCGATAAGGGTTTGGGCCACCTTCGCTGATTAAATAGAATCCTATTTCTCCTTTAGGTCCTTCGATACGACTGTAGATTTCTCCTACTTTAGGACGCAGACCACGATTCTTTGCTTTAGGATCAATAATAGGACCTGCTGGAAGTGTAGCGAAGGCTTGATCGAGTATTTTGATTGATTCACGCATTTCTAAAACGCGTATCATGTATCTGTCATATGTATCTCCGTACTTACCTAGAGGAATTCTAAAATCGAAGCGTGAGTAAATACCGTAAGCATCTACTTTTCTTAAATCATAATTTACTCCCGAGGCACGAAGGACAGGACCTGTTATCCCTGCGTTGATTGCTAAGTCGGGTTTTAGGATACCGATACCTTGCGTGCGGCTAAGAACAATTTCATTACCCGTGACTAGAGCTTCAAACTCATCAAGAAAGACACGAAAGTTTTCTACGATTATTTTTGCTTTCTCGATCCAATCTTCAGGGATATCTAGGCGACAACCTCCAAATCGTTGGAAATTGCACATCATGCGTGAGCCACTGAGTGATTCGAATAAATCGAGAATTTTTTCACGCTCTCTAAATGCGTACATGAGAGGTGTACCGCTAGCACCTGTGTCTTGAAGTAGAAAACCAGCTAAGCAAATGTGATTTTGTAATCTACTTAATTCAGCAAGAATAACCCTTACATATTCTGCTCGTTCTGTCGCAACTTGACCTGACAACTTTTCAACAGCCAACGCATAGGACCAGTTATTTGTCATCGAATTGAGATAATCGAGACGATCGGTATAAGGCATAATGCCTAAGTAACTTGTTCCTTCAGCTAGTTTTTCATGGTTACGATGTAAGTAACCGAATACTGGCTTCAATTTAAGTATCGTTTCTCCATCTAAAGTTGCGACCATTCTGAATACACCGTGTGTTGAAGGATGGTGTGGTCCCATAGATACTTCGAGAATATCGCCTTGTACTTCTGACGTACGACCTAGATATGAGTTTTCAGGCATAATGCTCATACGATTACCTCCGTAGTTTGAGTAGGTATTTTTTGATGAGCTTGGGCCTTTGTTAAAATCGCACCGTGAGCCGTAGGTTCCCATTCGTAGTCATCTGGCTCCGAGTAGTCTTTACGCATGGGGAAATCTTTATATTCATCCCACATAAGTAAGCGTCTTAGATCGGGATGCCCTTCAAAAGTAATTCCAAATAGATCATAGATTTCACGCTCTTGAAATTCGGCTGATCTCCACACGGGTGTTAATGATGGAAGTGTTGTATCTGTGGTTCGGTTTTTAGTGCGAAGGCGTAAGACTAATGGACCATGACCTAACTGCATTGAGTATAGGTGATACACTGCTTCGAGATAGCCTTCGTGAAGACGTTTTAAATTCGCAACTGTTCCCGGAGCTGAGCCTGCAGGAATAGGTTCTGTGATATCTTTAGCTAACCAATCTACGCCGGTTACATTTGAGCAATAATCAAACTGCAAGCCAGGGGTCGTTTTTAAGTAGTTTGCAATTTTAACTGCGTGTACTGGATCAATTAAAAGTGAGCTTTGCGCTCCTAGAATAGGATTTGGAACAAGTGTTATGTAAGCATCACTAAATGCCTGGCTTAGCTGGGACTGGATTGTCTCAAGATTTTCCATAGGGCAAAGGCTTAAGGGTTTGGCTCCTGTTTTATCACGGGACATTTCCAGACATCTGGATTGTAAGGTGGCTCTAAGTCATGCTCGCCGAAGCGAGGCACTGGATAATAACACGAGGTATCACTGCGTAAGTGTCTTGCTGCGTTATCTCCTGATATTTTTTGATTTTTAATTTTTTCTTGCAGCGTAATTAAGCCGTTAAGCAGTGCCTCAGGTTTAGGAGGGCAACCTGGTATATACACATCAACAGGAATGAAACGGTCTACACCCTTAAGAACGTTATAGCCCTGACGAAAGGGCCCGCCTGAAATTGCACAAGCACCCATGGCAATACAGTACTTAGGTTCTGGCATCTGATTCCAAAGGCGAATGACTTGAGGAGCCATTTTTTTTGTGACCGTTCCCGATACAATAAGTAGGTCAGCTTGACGGGGTGAGGGGCGAAACACTTCAGAGCCAAAACGAGCGATATCAAAACGTGCCATGGAGGCTGCAATCATTTCAATTGCGCAACATGCCAGACCAAATTGCAGTGGCCATACGGAGTGGCTACGACCCCAGTTGTAGATTTCTTCAAGCGATGTAACGAGTACACCAGCTTTACGTAATTCTTTTTTTTCTTCGTCGGTAATTGTGTTCATGCCCATTCAAGGTAGCCACGTTTCCAGGCCCAAATGAGGCCTTCTGCGAGGAGTATTAGGAAAAATAAACTAACTAAAAGTGCTCCTACGGGTAGGCTTTTGAACGCTACTGCGATGGGTAATAGGAATAGAATTTCAACATCTAAGATTAAAAAGATGATGGCGTAGAGGTAGTAGTGGGCTTTGAACTGTATCCAAGCGTTACCTTCTGTGAAAAGTCCACATTCATAGACATTGTTTTTTTCACGATTTGGTTTTTGTGGTTGGAAAAACAGAAACCACAGGCGTGCTACAGACAGAAGAAATAAGGGGAATGCAACAGCTACCGCTAGTAGTAGAATCAAGAATGAGTAAGACAGCGAATGCATATAAATTATGCTGATAATGCGCTATTTTTGCACTTTTGGCTCAACGCATCTTGCTAGAATATGCTCATTAATTGCTCAAATTATGCTGTAGTGCCAATACCTTACAGAAGAGAAGTGATTACTTAGCTATAACATTATGTGATCTTTTGGTAAGAAATGCACAACAAACTCCAATCGATGCGTAGCTCAAATCGGAAATAGAGCATATTATGCGTACATGGCTACATTAACTGATCGAAACCCCGAAAATGCTACTGGTGCTTATTACGTTGATTCATCCTGCATTGATTGTGATCAATGCCGTGTGATCGCGCCAAATCTCTTTGCGCGTAATCCGGATGATGGACGCTCATATGTCATTAAGCAGCCAACCACTCCTGAAGAACTCAAATTAGCAGCAGAGGCAGAATCTAGCTGCGCAACTAGTTCAATTGGCAACGATGGAGCATAAGTTATGCAAGATCTGATTATCGGCATGGCCGGCTCTGGCGGTGATGGCATCGTCTCAGCTGGGGAGTCGTTACTAAGCGCCTTTGCTGAGGAGGGCTATTACGCTCTTCTTAGTAAGAGCTTCGGATCTCAAATTAGAGGTGGAGAATCATCCTGTCGGGTGCGTGTATCTCCTAATCCGGTACTTAATTCCGGTGGTGAAATAGATGTGGCGGTAGTACTGAACTGGGAGTTTTTCTTACGCTTTAGTGGGGATCTCTCGGTGCATGAGGACACGGTTGTTATTTACGAAAAAAAGAGTGGGGTTGCACCTGCTGATATACCACTGGATGTAAAATTGGAGCGTGTGTTTGAAGCTCCTATGGAAGATTTAGCTATGCAATCGGCTGGTGTATTACAGGCTAAAAACAATGTTGTTTTAGGACTTCTTACTGAGTGGTTTGGCTTACCTGAAAAAAGTATTGTTAATGGTATTGTAAAAAAGTTCTCGAAAAAAGGTGAGGATATTTTGCAGGGAAATTTAAAGGCGTATCAAGCTGGACGCAATTATGCTGTAGAGCATCCACTTGGTATTCATATGAAACTTGATAAGCCACGTTTAGAGAAAAATAAACGCATTATTTCCGATGGTAATGAAATGTGTGCACGTGGAGCTCTCTATGCTGGGTGCCAATTTTTTGGTGGATATCCGATCACTCCTGCTAGTGAGATCATGCAGTACATGCAGAAAGAAATTTGGAAGTACGGCGGAACCTGTTTACAGGCTGAAGATGAAATTGCAGGCGTTGCTGCAGTCCTTGGTGCTTCCTATGCAGGTAAGAAAGCAATGACAGCAACATCTGGTCCTGGATTTTCACTTAAGACGGAAGTACTAGGTTTAGCGAGTGCCGCTGAATTTCCACTTGTCTGTATTAATGTGCAGCGTGGTGGGCCTTCTACGGGTATGCCGACGAAGCAAGAACAGGCAGATTTATTTACAGCAGTCTTTTCTGCACATGGTGATACAGTAAGACCTGTACTTGCGCCAATCAACGCAGCAGACGCATTCCCAACTACGGTTGAAGCATTTAATATCGCTGAAGCGTATCAAACCCCAGTCATTGTTCTTTCTGATCAGGAGATCGCTCAAAGTAAGGGTATCTTACCTGTTATAGATGTTTCACAGTTAAAAATTGTGAACCGTTTAGAACCAAATGCGGAAGAACTCAAATCGTATCAGAGGTTTAAGATTACAGAGACGGGAGTAAGCCCTATTAGTCGACCCGGTATGTTTGGAGGTAATTATTTAGCTGCAGGGCTTGAGCATGATGAGAAAGGTGCTCCTTCATCTAACGGTGAAATGCATTCACGGATGAATGAAAAGAGGTTGCAAAAATTTAATCCTCTAAAACAACGGGAAGATTTATTTATTATAGAGGGTGATCGTGATGCGACGATTGGACTGATTGCGTGGGGTAATGTTGCAGGAATCGCGCAAGAAGCTATTCGAGTAGCACGCACTGAAGGAATTAAGGTGAAGTTACTTATACCGAAACTTTTATATCCTATAGCTGAAGAAGTTTTTAATGACTTCTTTAAGTCACTTTCTCGTTGTGTGGTTATTGAACAATCACATCAAGGTCAGCTTTATCGTATTATCCGGATGTGGGCTAATGTGCCTAAGCAATTTACATCCGTTTCAAAGAGTGGAGCTAACCGGATTTCACCACGTGAAATTATTCAACTTATTCGTGTTATGGGACAACCTAAGACGGATAAATTCAATTCTCATTATTGCGACTTACTTAATCTTATATGATAGCCCCAGACTCAGATAATATTGGTGCACCTAAGTCATGTTCTTGCACGGTTAAAGATTACAAGAGCGACCTAAAGCCTATTTGGTGTCCAGGCTGTGGTGACTATGGTGTCGTTGCTGCAGTGTACCGTGCACTTGTAAATATTGGACGACCTCCCCATGAAATCGCATTTGTATCGGGCATTGGTTGTTCAAGCCGCATCCCTGGATATACAACCGCTTACGGATTTAATTCAGTTCATGGTCGTGCATTACCCATCGCACAAGGGATTAAAATGGCGAACCCTGAATTGTTAGTTTTGGTCGCTGGAGGAGACGGAGATGGATTCTCAATTGGTGGTGGACATGTACCGCATGCAATAAGACGTAATCCTGATTTAACCTATCTTGTGATGGATAATCAGGTCTATGGTTTAACCAAAGGCCAAGTTTCTCCAACCTCTGCTCGTGGAACAAAAACACCAGCTGCTCAGTATGCGAATATTGATGAACCGGTGAATCCTCTGCTTTATGCACTAGCATATGGTGCGAACTTTGTAGCTCAGGGTATTCCTGCTGATCTTGAAGGATTATCTAAATTAATTGAAGAGGCGATTCGTTATCCAGGATTTGCTTTTGTTAATATTCAATCACCGTGTGTAACGTTTGGTGATCCTGAGAACCAAATGAAAGCACAGAAAGCAAAGGTACGTAAATTAGAAGCAGAAGGACATGATAGCACCAATCATCTTAGAGCCATGGAACTCGCGAAAGAATATGGCACATCGCTTTATACTGGAGTCTTTTATCGAAATCCAAATCCTCCACCAACTTACGGGCAGCAAATTAAGGAGATGCAAAATCAGTATCCTAAGAAGACGAATCTAGATGCCTTAGTTTAGTAGCGTGCTAGGTTATAGCAGAAAAAGTGAGTAGATTAACTATCTACCTCGCTGTAGTGGTGGACCCTACCAGGTTTGAACTGGTGACCTCCTCAATGCCATTGAGGCGCTCTACCAACTGAGCTAAGAGCCCGATCACTTACTTGAAGAATCATTAGACTAAACAGCCGTGGTCCTAGGCAAGGAGTTTTTTTACTCCTAAGTGGGTATTAAAGCGGTGGAGGTTCACTTGAATGAGGTGGAAGAGCCTCAAAGTGTGTTCGGTTTTGCTCTATAAGTGATTTGATGTACTGATCTTCTTTGTCACGTCTTACTAAGTAGCGGTACTCTGATTCTCCTGCAAAAAAGATAAAACTAAAGAGGATGATCATCATGAAAGGATTAGGTGATAAGAAGGGGATCCTGTCTGGGTAAAAGAGGACAAGGCCAATAGCGATGAGTGCGAGAGCTTTACCGAGTGTTGCTGCAATAAAGGTCGCTTTTGTATAGGGAAAGTAAGTCGCAAGTAGCGCTCTTACGATTCGGCCACCGTCCATGGGGAATACGGGGATTAAGTTAAATGACCCCATGATAATATTAGCTGCTAATAGACTCCTGAGTAGTCCCATAAATGAAGTAGTATTATCTAGGGATACTAAGCTTCCTGTATTCCAAAAAAACGGAATAAGTATAAGTGCGATGGCAGCATTAACCAGAGGACCAGCTACCGTGATCCATAATTCTTTTTTAGGTTCTTTGGGTATTGTTTCGAATTCAGCCATGCCTCCAATCGGCATAAGTAAAATCCGGCGAACCCGTATCCCAAAGTACATAGCTGTTAGTGAGTGACCTAGTTCGTGGAGAACGACGCAGCTAAAAAATGAAAGTAAGAGTAAACAGCTCCAAATAAGTCCATGAAAGCCTTCGTCCCAGAAGCCTTCCCATGCTGCAAACGCTAAAAGCAGGAAAAAGCTATAGTGCAGGCTTAGTTGTATGCCTCTAATTTTAAACAACTTAATTGACCACGTAAGCATCGCTTAAGAAGATAAACCTATACTTTAGTATTTCGCCAGCGCTACTTTTTGTATTTGGTTAATTCCTCTTCTATGTCTGATCCAGTCCATAAGCCCGCAACTATCCTTGTTATTGATGATGATACGGAAGTGCGTTATTCATTATCGCGTGTTTTAACGACAAAGAAATTTGACGTTAAAGAAGCGGCGAGTGGTGAAATCGGTGTAGCTACCGTTAAAAAAGGACCATTCCCGGACCTTATCTTTTTAGATGTTAGAATGGGTGGCATGGGTGGCATAGAGACCCTGCAACATATACGCTCTGCTAATCCAAAACAGCTCGTTGTATTAATGACTGCTTTTGGAACGGCTCAAACAGCAATCGAAGCGATGAAATATGGCGCGTTCGATTACATTATGAAGCCTTTTGATCCTGCACGGATCATTTCAATTGTAGAACAGGCGCTAAAACTAAGAGCAGATGTTCATGCGGCTTCCGATTATAAACCAATCATTAATCCTGAGGATTATAAGGAAGGTATTGTTGGTTCATCTCCTGTGATGCAGGATGTTTTTAAAACGATTGGGCAAGTTACAGCAAGTGATGTAACAGTTATGATCACTGGTGAGAGTGGCTCAGGTAAGGAGCTTGTTGCTCGCTCGATTTGGAAGCATAGTCACCGTTTAAATAAACCTTTTATTGCCGTAAATTGCGCAGCGATTCCTGATAATTTAATCGAGAGTGAACTCTTTGGTCACGAGAAAGGTTCGTTTACAGGAGCAACGGGTCAGCGTTTAGGTAAGTTTGAACTCTGTGACGGTGGTACAATATTTCTGGATGAAATTGGAGATATGGCCCTTGCAACGCAGACTAAGATTCTACGTGTCTTGCAACAGGGTGAAATTCAGCGAGTAGGTGGCACAGATACCATTAAAGTAGATGTCCGTATCATTGCTGCAACAAACAAAGACTTAGAAAATATGGTGAAGCAGAAACTGTTTCGTGAGGATCTGTATTACCGGTTAAATGTTGTTCGTATTAGAATGCCTGCACTGCGTGAAAGACCTGAGGATATCCCTCAGATTATTGATTTTTGTCTACAAAACTTAGTCAAGCAGCGTAAAGCAAAAGTCAGCCGAGTTGCTCCTGAGGCGATGGCTTTACTGGTTAAATATACGTGGCCAGGAAATGTACGTGAACTAGAAAACACGATTTACCGCAGTGCTGTTATTTCACAAACGGATGCAATTGTTGTTAAAGATTTACCGCCTGAAATTCAGTCGCTTGATGCATCATACTCACCAGAGGCGGAAAGTGTTGGAGGTCCAGCCGAGCTATCAATTAAACAAGCACTCGATTTTGTTTACTCTCACTTTGAAAAATCAGGTTCTCCTATCATGGAGCAAGTTGCTTTAGAAATGGCAACACGCGCTCACGAGAAGGATCCTAAAGGGGCTGCAGCCTTACTTGGTATTACTAAGCCCGCACTTCAAAAAATTTTAAATAAATAAGATTATTTGTCAGCGTAGCCGTTTGGGTTTTTGGAATGCCAAGCCCAAGCTGTTTTAACAATTGAATCGATGGTAGGATACTGGATATTCCATCCTAATTCTTGAATAGCTTTGGACGAATTTGCGTAGAGGCTGGCAGGATCTCCTGCACGTCTTGGTTTTTCTATTATGGTTACTTTTTTACCAGATACGCGTTCAATCGCGCTTATTACTTCGCGATTCGAAGTCGGTTTTCCTGTACCTAAATTATAAAATAACTGCGTCCCAGGTGTTTTCAATTTCTCAAATGCAGCAATGTGCGCTCGGCTTAAATCATCGACGTGAACATAATCGCGTAAGCATGTGCCGTCTGGCGTTGGATAATCTGTTCCGTATAATTCAAGGTGTGCTCTTTTTCCAAGTGCTACATCGATAGCGAGCGGAATTAAATGTGTTTCTGGCGAGTGATCTTCTCCGATACTTCCATCGCTAGCTGCGCCTGCTGCATTGAAGTATCTAAATGCTGCAAAACTTAGACCATTAGCATGGGAGAGTGCTTTGAGTAAATTTTCTACGTCTAGTTTTGTCTGACCGTAAGGGTTGATTGGCTTTTGCGGTGCGTTTTCGGTGATAGGGAGTGTCGTTGGGGTGCCGTAGGTTGCACAGGTTGATGAAAAGACAAATTGAGTAACGCCAGCAGAGCGCATCGCGCTTAGAAGACTAACCGTCGCTGATACATTATTCTTATAATACTTCAGGGGATCGGTTACGGATTCGCCAACATAGCAAAAGGCGGCGAAGTGGATAACGATATCTATTTTTTCAGCCTTTAAGATTTCAGTGATCTTAGTCTCATCAAGCAGATCAACGTGATAAAAAGGGGTGTTTTGAAGTAATGCCTTGGTGTGGCCATAGATCATATTATCGACAACAATTGGCCTATGACCTGCTGCTATAAGCTGTCTTACGCAGTGGCTTCCTATGTATCCTGCACCTCCGGCAACGAGTACGTTCATGATATTGAATTAGTTAGTCATTGTGTTGCATGAAAAACAAGCCTTCGTTAAATGCTTTAAGTCGGCCTAAAAATCGATTTAGCTAGTATCTGCTTTACGTCTCATACATGAAGTCAACGCGAATCGTCATAACTGGTATAGGGTTAACAGCCCCAAACGGAAATTCTTTAGAGGAATTTCGTAGGAACCTTTTGGGCGGAGTTTCTGGAGTTCAAACAATCGATGTAAGGTATATGGGACGTCATCCGGCAGGGGTTTGTAGCTTTGATCCTCTGCGTCACCAAAAGAAAAAAGAACTCCGTGTAGGAACGCGTGCTGGCAGTATTAGTATTTACTGTGCTCGTGAAGCCATGGCAGATAGCCGTATGGACTTTTCTCAAAGTTCTACGGACCGTGTAGGTATTTTTATTGGATGTACAGAGCATGGAAATGTTGAGACTGAAAATGAAGTCTATGCTATTTCTAAGTTTGGATATGATACTAAATTTTGGTCACATTATCATAACCCACGAACGGTCGCTAATAACCCAGCAGGTGAAGTATCTTTAAATTTAGGTATCACAGGTCCTGCTTATACCATTGGAGCTGCCTGTGCTGCAGGTAATTTAGGAATTATTCATGCAACCCAGATGTTACGATTAGGAGAGGTTGATTTTGCGATTTGTGGTGGGGTAAGTGAAAGTATTCATACCTTTGGTATTTTTGCTGGGTTTAAATCCCAAGGCGCTTTAGCGGCACATGCTGATCCAACTCAAGCTTCACGTCCCTTTGATAAAGATCGTAACGGTATTGTGGTTTCCGAGGGTGGATGTCTTTATACCTTAGAGCGTCTAGAAGATGCCCTTAAGCGTAACGCAAAAATCTACGGTGAAATTGCGGGTTACTGCGTAAATAGTGATGCAAGTGACTATGTTTTACCAAATCCTACACGCCAGGCAGAGTGCGTTCGTAGGGCAGTCGCACACGCTCAAATAGAGCCAAAGGACGTGGATATCGTGAATACCCATGCAACCTCGACACCTCAGGGGGATATTCAAGAATGTGAGGCAATTAGGGCTGTTTTCGGGGAAGGATGCCCTACAACGGCTATAAATAACACCAAAAGCTTCATTGGACACACCATGGGAGCTGCCGGAGCCCTAGAATTGGCCGGTAATTTACCAGCTTTTAGCGATTCTATCGTCCATCCAACGATAAATGTGCAAAATCTTGATCCTTTATGCGATATAGCCGGTTTAGTCCTTAATACGCCTAAGCGGGTAGCTAAAGTAGACACAATTCTTAACAATTCTTTCGGTATGTTAGGCATAAATTCTACGTTGATCGTTCGTAAGTATGTGGCATAGTTGTAAGTTCGCTAATAGACCATGACCAACGACGAAACAAAGAAAGCCGTACTAGATATTATCGCTGATATCGCACCAGATGAAGATCTCTCTAACTTAAAGAGTGATGTAAAGCTGCGTGATCAGGTCCAACTCGATAGCATGGACTTCCTTGATATTGTTATGGAGTTAAGAAAACGCCATGGCATTGAAGTGCCAGAAGCTGAATACGGTAGATTAGCATCCTTAGATAGCTGCGCTGAATATCTGACACCCAAGTTCAACGCGCTTGAAGCGAAGCGTTGAACTCTCGCTCGCACTACGACGTCGTTATTTTAGGAGCTGGATTATCTGGTCTGGCTGCTGGCGTTCGCTTGGCTCACTTCGGCAAGAAGGTATGTATCTTTGAACGCCATAATGCACCAGGCGGGCTCAATAGTTTTTATAGCATTAATGGCCGTAAATTTGATGTAGGTCTTCATGCGGTAACCAATTTTGTTCCTCATGGTGTACGTGGAACTGCTCTGGCTCGTGTTTTAAGACAACTCCGCATTGATCGAGGAGAACTTGATTTGTGTGAGCAGCGCTATTCGCGAATTACATTTGGTGGTAAGACGGGTGTGAGTCTAAACTTCAGCAATCAATTTTCACTCTTTGAATCGGAAGTAGCTAAGTGTTTTCCAAATGAAGTAGATGGGCTTCGTAAGCTTGTAGAGCGAATTAAAGCTACGGACTATTCACCCAGTGCGCCGCTTGTTTCTGCAAGATCAGTGATCAAAGAATTTATTCATAATCCGCTCTTAGAGGATATGCTTCTTTGTGTACCGTTATTTTACGGTTCTGCCCAAGAAGGCGACATGAGTTATACGCAGTTTGCTATGCTTTTTCAGGCATCCATTTTGGAAGGCTTAGCGAGACCATTTGATGGAATTAGACCGCTAATCAAAGTCTTAATCGATAAGTACCGCGAAGGTGGTGGAGAAAGACGTATGAAATGCGGTGTTAAAAAGCTTACCATTAAGTCAGGTAAAGTCTCAGCACTTACGCTCGATTCAGATGAAGAAATTACAGCGGATGTTGTTTTATCTTCAATTGGTGCTTTAGAAACACAGGCGCTTTTAAATTACACAGAGGGTAGTCCTGCACACTCAAAGCAGGACGTGGAATTAGGAAAAATCAGCTTTGCCGAAACCATTTCGGTTTATAAAAATCAGCCCTCTGAATTAGGTTTTACTGAGGAAACAGCGTTATTTTTTAATGACTCTGAAAAACTCGATTACTCAGAGCCTAAAGATTTGATCGATTTAAGATGCGGCGTTGTTTGTATCCCCAATCATTTTAATTTTGGGAGTGAGCGCACAATGCCTGAAGGTATTGTGAAAATTACATGCCTTGCTAACTATTCACACTGGGCTGCACTACCGCGTGAAACCTATGTGGAGGCTAAGAAAGACTGGTATGATAAGATGCTTAACCGGGTACTCAGCTATTATCCCCAGTGTAAGAGTGAAGCCTTATTACAGTCATTGGTGCAGCATGACATGTTTACACCTAAGACGATTAAACGGTATACGGGGCACTTAAATGGAGCTATTTACGGCTCACCTACTAAGAATGTAGCTGGTGTTACTTCTGTCGGTAATTTGTATTTATGCGGTACGGACCAAGGGTTTCTTGGTATTATTGGTGCGATGCTTAGTGGTATCACTATGGCTAATACGCATATACTTACGAAAGGAGTGGAGGCGTAATCTACGTCTTTGTCTCTTATGGCATACGATTGGCTAAAAGGAGTGAATGATGAGTATGACGTCATAGTCATTGGCAGTGGACTGGCTGGAATGACCTCAGCTAACTATTTAGCCAAGGCAGGGTGGAAAGTGCTACTGCTCGAGCATCACTATCAGTTTGGTGGCTTAGCGACCTGGTTTACCCGTAAAGGGGGACATATTTTTGATATCTCACTACATGGATTTCCAATCGGCATGATTAAGTCCTGTCGTAAGTATTGGACGAAAGATATTGCCGATAGAATCGTTCCACTGAGGGATATTCGCTTTATTAATCCTCAGATGAATGTGAAGACCACATTTACTAAGGAAGATTACACACGAGTGCTTGTCGAAGAACTGCACGTAGATAAAGCAAAGGTAGACGAGTTCTATGCGTATCTAGCAGCAATGAATTTTTACGATAATAATCAGGAGACGATTCGTGATCTCTTTAATCGTTTTTTTCCGGGTAGAGATGATGTTCAGCGCTTACTTTTAGAACCTATCAGTTTTGCTAACGGCTCTTCGCTTGATGATCCAGCAATCGCTTATGGGATTGTGTTCACCAATTTTATGGGCGCTGGAATCTACACCTTCCAAGGCGGCTCAGATTTGCTTGTTGAAAAAATGACAGACGAGCTAAGGAAAAATGGTGTTGAGTTAAGAAAAAAGGTTTTAGTTGAGAAGATCCTGCTTAAAAAGGACGGTGATAAGACGATTGCTTGTGGTGTTGTTACTAAGAGTGGTCGCACTATTCGTGCAAAGGCAGTCTTAGCAAATGCTAATTTAAAAAACGTACTCTTTCGCTTAATTGGAGAGGAAAATTTATCGCAAAATTTTATAAGCGATGCATCGAAAGTTAGATTAAATTCAACCGCGTGTCAGGTTTACCTCGGAATCAAAAAAGGCGAAACGATACCGCACGTGGGGGATATCCTTTTTACTTCCGAAAGCCCCCATTTTGATAGCGACGAATTAACACGTATTCATACATCCAGTCGTACCTTTTCAGTCTATTACCCAGATACACGTCCTGGCCTAGACCGCTATGCAGTCGTTACAAGTATTAACGCGAAGTATGCCGATTGGCAGGGAATGTCAGACGAAGTTTATGAAGCCAATAAACAGCGTTTGATAGAGGATTCAATCACAGCTCTAGAAAAATATATTCCAGGTGTTCGAGAAAAGATTGATTGGAAGGAAGCAGCTACTCCTAGGACGATTGAGCGGTATACTACGCATGTCGGAGGTACCACCTTTGGAACGAAGTTTGAAGGCCTTAAGGTTTCTATGGATTTACCTGAGCAAATCCCTGGCATGTATCACGCAGGATCAGTAGGGATTATCATGTCAGGCTGGCTAGGAACCATGAATTATGGTGTAATCGTAGCTAATAAAATAGATCGACACCTGCGCCATACCACGACCTCGTAATTATCTATGCCAACTAACGTCACAGATTTAATTCCACATCGTCCACCGTTTCTGTTCGTAGATGAAATCGTGTCTGAGGACGAAAACGGTTTAGTAGCAAAACGGACGTGGCGTGCAGATGAAGATTTTTACAAGGGTCACTATCCGGGTGCTCCTATAACACCGGGTGTATTGCTTTGTGAGTCCGTGTTTCAAACGGGTGCCTTGTTTCTCTCACGTCATCTTGCTAAGCAGGGTACTCCTGGGGTGCCTCTTTTAGCTCGTATTGGTGATGTTCGTTTTAGAAATCCCGTGTTTCCAGGAGAAACTACTCTGATTGAAGTGAAGCAGAAAGAAAGCCTAGGCGGCTTTGTCATGATGACAGGATCGGTCAAATCCGGCGAAAAACGTGTACTCACTGTTGATTTCGCAGTCGCCTGGAAAACACCTGAAGCTAAAGTATAACCATGGCCGACTATCTAGGCATAAAAGATAAAACATTTTTAGTCTTTGGCGTAGCGAATAAGCGCAGCGTCGCGTGGTTTATTGCACGCTCTCTTGAAGAGCAAGGTGCTCGAGTTATTTATAGCGTACGATCTGAAGCGAGACGTAAGTCCCTAGAAACCCTGTTAACAGATAAAGTCGTACATATCTGTGATGTAGAAAAAGAGGGCGACATTGCACAATTAGCTGAGGCTATAAAAAAATCCCATGCAGGAAAAATTGATGGGATTGTTCATTCGATAGCTTTTGCAAATTACGCGTCTGGAATGAAGCCGTTTCACGAGACAAAGAGAGCTGATTTTCTTCAGGCTGCCTCCATTTCTGCTTTTTCATTGGTTGAAATTGCGAACGCTTTTAAAAGCCAACTCACTTCAGATGCATCGGTTGTGACGTTAGGCATATCTTCACTTATTGTGACTCCTGATAATTATGGGTACATGGGACCGATCAAAGCAGCGCTTGAATCGTGTGCTCGCTTTTTAGCGAAATCGTTTAGTGCAGATACAGCAGTGCGATTCAATGTGATTGGATCTGGTCCTCTCAAAACGAGTGCATCTGCTGGTATTCCTGGATATTTAGAAAGTTACCTCTTTGCTGAAAAAATTACGTTTAGAAAACGGAATCTAGAAACGCAAGAAGTAGCGGACACGGCTTTATTTTTACTTAGTAAACGCAGTAGTGGGATTAATGGTTCTACACTCATTGTAGATGCAGGACTCGGCAGTAATTACTTTGATCAAGAAGTAATCCGCCTAGCTATGCGTACAGATTCAAAACAAACTTAAATACGAAACGTATGCATTTTTCTCACGTTTGTATTGAATCCATTGCTTATGTTTTACCGGATGAAGTTTTATCATCCGCTATGATTGAGCAGCGTTTAAGTCAGGTTTATGAACGCTTGAATCTCCCTGTTGGAAGACTCGAATTGATGACAGGTATTAAGGAAAGACGTAGTTGGCCTTTAAAAACAAGACCCTCACATGGGAGTGCTTTAGCGGGTAAGGCTGTCTTAGAAAAATCCAAGTTATCTAAAGATAAAGTAGAACTCTTTATTCATGCAGCGGTATGTCGCGATATGCTTGAGCCTGCAACGGCTTCATTTGCGCATGCAGAAATTGGGCTTCCTGCTTCAGCTCAGATTTTTGATATCTCTAATGCTTGCTTGGGATTTTTAAATGCCATGACTGTAGCTGCCTCGATGATTGAATCAGGGCAGATAACATGTGCTATGATTGTATCATCAGAAAATGGAAGACCGTTAGTTGATCATACGATTAAACACCTCTGTGAAACACAGCTTACTCGAAATGAGATAAAACCCTATTTTGCTAATTTAACGATTGGGTGTGGTGCCGTAGCTGCCATTTTATGCCATGACTCACTCGTGTCAGGTAAAGCACCTCGCTTAGTCGGTGGTGTTGCTAAAGCAGCAACGCATCACAGTGCACTCTGCCAAGGTGATTCAGAGGGGAGTGATGGTCTTGCTATGCAAACCGATTCGGAGCAACTGCTTGAAGCAGGAGTTACGCTTGTGACACAGACCTGGGACGCTTTTAAGACAACGCTTGGTTGGTCAGATACGATGATTAATCGTTACATAGGACATCAAGTGGGTGCTGTTCATAGACGTAGAATTTTTGAGGCACTCGGTATCGATCTAGCAAAAGATTTTTCAACCTTTGAAACACTAGGAAATATGGGATCTGCCTCACTACCTGTGACTTTTGCAAAAGCGCTTGAGGCTAATGCCATCAATCCTGCAGACCGCGTTGCTTTATTCGGAATTGGCAGTGGTCTTAATTGTATGATGCTTGGAGTTGAATGGTAATGAATCACGTACTTCCAGATTTTTTAAAAGAAGAGTATCCTTATAAGCCTCGTACTTTTGTTACGCCTTGGGGTGTAAAAATGAGCTATTTAGATGAGGGAAGTAGTGCTGATTCTAAAGAGGCTGTTTTACTGCTGCATGGAAATCCTACTTGGTCTTTTTATTACAGAAAATTAATTCCTAAAATTTTTGGTAAGATGCGCTGTATCGTCCCAGATCATATCGGTATGGGACTTTCTGATAAACCATTAGATTATAACTATACGCTTAAAACGCGTATTGATGATATTGAGTTACTCGTAAATTCACTCGGAATAACAAAAGTACACTTGGTTGTACATGACTGGGGTGGTGCTATTGGCATGGGTTGGGCTGTGTGTCATCCAAACAGGGTTGGTAAAATCGTAATATTAAACACGGCTGCATTTACCTCGACAGTACTTTCTAAACGCATCGCTTTTTGTAGAATTCCCGTCCTTGGTCCTTGGTTTATTCGCGCTCTAAATGGTTTTGCTTGGCCTGCAACCTGGATGGCTATGGCTAAGCATAAAATGTCAGCTCAAGTGAAAGCGGGTTATTTATTACCTTATCATTCCTGGGACAGTCGCGTAGCAGTGAATGCTTTTGTGCAAGACATCCCGATGCAGCCTACGTCACGCAGTCGTAAGATGCTTGAAACGATTGAGGCGGGGTTAAGTCAGTTTAAGAACCACCCGGTTTTCATCGTTTGGGGAGGTAAGGATTTTTGCTTTAACGATTATTACTATAATCAGTGGAAAGAAAGATATCCGCATGCGCAGTCCCTGTACTTACCTGATATAGGACATTATGTTTTAGAAGACTGTGACTCAACCGTGCTTGATCGTATTGCTCAATTTATTCTAACTTAATTTATGAAATTCGAACACTTCGCTATTAATGTACCAGATGTACGTACTACAACAAAATGGTATGTTGAAAATCTAGGCCTAAGTATTGTGCGTAGTATTGAGCAAGCGCCTTATACAAAATTTTTAGCGGATGAAACGGGACGTGTAGTTATTGAGTTATACTCAAACACAACCGTACCTGTTCCTGATTATCCATCCATGCCGCCACTTAATTTTCATATCGCTTTTGTTGCAGCGAATGCAAAGCAAGTCGAGGAACGTCTCATTGCAGCGGGTGCAACGCTTTTTAAGGAAGAAACCTTACCAGATGGATCATTCTTAGTTATGATGCGTGATCCGTGGGGTGTTCCACTTCAGTTCTGTCAGCGTGCTAAGCCGTTTTGATCATTTAAATTGGATAGATTAGCTATCCTTATACGGCCCAATCGGTTACAAAAACGTGCTTTCCTTATTGGGGGAGTTTCTCTATAGTTGTTAGTTCGTATGCAGAAAACCCTCATTATATTTAAACCTGACTGTATGGAAAAGCGTAATGTCGGAGCGGTGCTAAACCGTTTCGAACAAGCCGGTTTCACCATCATTGGTTGTAAACTAACGCGCTTAAAACCAGCCGTTTTACGTGAGCACTATGCACACGTAGCGCATTTACCTTTCTACCCAGAAATCGAAACTTTCATGAGTTCACGTCCTGTGATCGTCATGGCTTTACAGGGTGATAATGTGGTTCAGAAGGTCAGAGACTTGCTCGGGCCAACTGATTCTCGCAAGGCTCCTAAGGGAACGATTCGCGGCGACTTCGGTTCAGATATGATGGTTAATGTTGTTCACGCTTCTGATAGCGTAGAAAACGGCATTAAAGAAGTAGCTCGTTTCTTTACAGCTGACGAAATTTTAACCAGCTAATAGGCTGTAAGTAGGTAATGGTAAAAATTTATACCTACAGTAAATGCAGTACGTGTAAGTCAGCAATTAACTGGCTTACACAAGAAGGAATTAAGTTCGAAGAAATTCCGATTCGTGAGACACCTCCAAGTGTTGAAGAATTAGATGCGATGCTTAAATCGATCGTGAGTTTAAAGAAGCTCTTTAACACTTCCGGTATGGATTACCGAGCCATGGATATGGCAAGTCGCTTTGATACACTTTCAGTGCAAGATGCTTTTGCCTTACTTCAAAGTAATGGAAACTTAGTAAAGCGACCTTTTCTTGTTTCTAGAAAAGTAATGCTCGTTGGATTCAACGCTCAAACTTGGAAAGAAAAATTTAAGGTCTAGTGGCTTGAGTAATGACTGTGTTTAGTTTCTGAAATGAGACTAACAGCAATGAGACTTACCAGTGCTGCGCCACTTAAGTAATAACCAACCGCTGATAGCCCATAATTAACAGCAAGAGTGGTAGCGATGTAGGGAGCAAGCGATGCTCCTAAGATGCCAGCCATATTAAAACTTACCGAAGAGCCTGTGTAGCGAACAGAAGTTGGATACAGTTCTGAGAGTAGGGTACCAAGTGGGCCGTAGGTCATACCCATGAGACTGAAGCCAATGATAAGAGTCAGTAGTACGCCAAGCGTCCCAGCGCTAAAAAGTGATCCTAAAAATATACCAAAGAGAATGATACTGAGTGATACAAGGATTAGGGTGAGTCTTCTTCCGTGGGTGTCTGCTAGATGAGCTGAATAAGGTATAGCTATACCAAAAAACAGAACCCCTATCATTTGTAGAATAAGAAATTGATTACGTGAGTAACCTAAATGAGCAGTTCCCCATGAGAGGCAGAAAACGGTAAGCAGATAGAATAAAACAAACGTAGCAACTGCGATTAAAGTTCCAAGTACGAGTGCTTTGAAATGCTGGGTGAAAACGGTCAGCATAGGAACTTCAACCTGTTTTTTCTCAGCGAGGGTTGCAAGGAACGCTGGTGTTTCTGTAATTTTTAATCGTACATAAAGGCCAACAAAGACAAGTGCGCTACTTGCAATAAAAGGTAGTCTCCAGCCGTAGGAAATAAACTGATCGTTCGTTAGGTAAATCGACAGAATTAAAAAGATAGCACCTGAGCATATGAAGCCAACGGGTGCGCCGAGCTGAGGAAACATACCATACCAAGCGCGTTTACCCGGAGGAGCGTTTTCTGTAGCAAGTAAGATTGCACCGCCCCATTCACCGCCAAGGCCTAATCCTTGCCCTAGTCGGCACAAAGCTAAGAGTATTGGGGCGAGTGTCCCAATGGAGCTATAAGTAGGTAAAAATCCAATCGCAACCGTTGAAAGCCCCATTGTTAATAAGGCTGCAACGAGCGTTGCTTTACGGCCAAAACGATCGCCAAAGTGACCAAAGAGTGCTGAACCGACTGGGCGAGCAAAAAAGGCTAATGCGAAGGTAGCTAGAGATTGCAGGGTGGCAGCAGTCGCATCAGATGTGGGAAAAAAGAGTTTTGGAAAAACAAGAACCGATGCAGTTGCGTAAATATAGAAATCAAAAAATTCAATAGCCGTACCTGCTAAACTGGCTAAAAGAATCCGTCTTGGAGAGTTATTGCCAGTGGGGGAAGTGTGAGAGGGCGCCATGTATGAAGAGTAAAAGAAAGTTATTATTCCCTATAGCTCAAGCTATCTCTCGATTCGTGGGTTATTCTAATGATACTTAGACAAGGGTTGCGTTGGATAGAGGTATTCGTTTTTTTAAGAAATCCCTCTATGGCTCAAAAATCACAATCACGCCTTTCCTTTGCATGGCTTATGGTTGTTCTCTTTGCGGTCGTATCGCTTTATCAGGGAGCTTTTTATTTTAAGGAATTATTTAAACGTGAAAGTTTAGAGAATGATTTAGCTCTTAAAACTATTGAACTTCAGTCTGCTCGTAATCTCCAAGAAGCTCAGTCCATTATTCATGCAAGAGAAGTTCAAGAGCTAGTGTCATTCAAAGATCGTCTCAAAGTTGATCTTCTCGTTTCAAAATCAAAGCGTGTAAATACACTAAGCGGTGCAGTTGTTTTCGATCCAATATCTAAGCAGGGCGATGCTTTTATATACTACGGGTATCCTTTGAAAGAAGATCTTAACTTTGAATTAAGCTATACCGGTGATGATAGTAAGCAGCAGTTGTTAGGTGTGTTTAGCCGAGACGAATCAAAGCATGAAGCAAAACTTCATTTTTCACTGTCAAATCATAGTAACCGCGGTTTTTACCGAGTACATCTTATTGGGGTAAAAGTCCCAACTCAGAATCTCGAAGGGTCCGTGATTCTTCAATCTCCTTAGGCGTTTTACGTTTTTCTTGCTTTGGTTTTG
>Ga0208618_1000058_pt1 | contig 48501 bp, 44 predicted proteins | sample CryBogCBE18Jul08_FD_184585 | JGI IMG/M metagenome (GOLD analysis project Ga0208618, IMG submission 184585) | Freshwater microbial communities from Crystal Bog, Wisconsin, USA - CBE18Jul08 (SPAdes) | ecosystem: Environmental > Aquatic > Freshwater > Lake | place: Crystal Bog, Wisconsin, USA...
CGCAATATATAAACCGGCCGTGGCATCTAGCCGTTCTTTGGGGACTCATCGTTGGCGGTGGCACAGGCTCTATGGCACTGGTCTTTGCTGCATCAATTGCTAACCGTTGGTTCATTAAGAACAAGGGACTTGTGGTGGGAATTCTTACGGCATCGAGCGCCGCTGGGAATCTTATATTTTTACCCGGAATGTCACATCTAGTTGTTCTCTACGGGTGGAAATCAGTTTCAATCACGGTTGCTAGTGGAGCCTTCTTGATGGTTCCCGTGATCTATCTATTCCTGAAGGAGAGTCCGCTCCATGCAGCGGTTAAGCCATATGGTGCGCCTGAGGACTACGAATATCCCGAGATAGTGAAGCGCAATGCGGGACGTGATGCGATAGATACTTTGGTCAGAGCTAGTCGGGTAAAGAATTTTTGGTTGCTCTGCGGATCATTCTTTGTATGTGGTTTATCAACTAGCGGGTTAATCGGAACACACTTCATTCCCGCAGCGATGGATCACGGGATGGCAATGGATACCGCCGCGAGCCTGCTAGCACTCGTTGGGGTATTTGATGTGATTGGAACGATGGCCTCGGGCTGGCTCACCGACCGCATCGACCCAATTAAGTTGCTCTTCTTCTATTACTTCCTACGGGGACTCTCACTCTTCTTGCTGCCTTCAATTCTCTTCCGGAGCGTGCACCCTTCGACCCTAGTATTCGTCATCTTCTACGGACTTGATTGGGTTGCGACTGTCCCTCCCACAGTGATTCTCTGTCGTCGGGTGCTTGGTCCTTCGCACGGAACCGTGGTCTATGGCTGGGTATTCGCCTGTCATCAAATCGGCGGCTCTATTGCGGCCTTTGGCGCGGCTGTGCTCCACGACAAGCTGGGAAACTACGCTGCAGCCTTCTATATCGCTGCCACGCTCTGCTTAATAGCCTCCTACGCCGTCTTGCAAATGAGCAAGGAAGATGTTCCAGCGGTGGTCACTTCCCGATAAGTTTCTCCCATGAGCGATTTATATTCTGATCCCCTTGGCACCGCAGAAGTTGCCGCTGTTGAACTTGCCCGCCTAACTGGAAAAGCGCACCATGATGTAGCTCTCGTTATGGGATCGGGATGGGTGTCGGCGGCCGATGCGCTCGGAACTCCCACCCACGAATTTGAAGCGACTGATCTTCCTGGATTTCCCGCTCCAACTGTTCTTGGGCACGGTGGAAAGATTCGCTCCTACGATCTGCAAGGTCCGCACGGAACTATTCGCGCTCTCGTCTTTCTCGGACGTACTCACTTGTACGAGGGAAAGGGAGTCGAGCCAGTAGTACATGGAGTCCGAACCGCGGTTAAAGCAGGGTGCAAAGTCATCGTCTTGACTAATGCCTGTGGAGGAATCAATCGTGAGTACACCGTGGGTCAGCCCGTCTTGATCAAGGATCACATATCACTCACCGCAGTGAGCCCGCTGATCGGGGCGGATTTTGTAGACCTTACTGATCTCTATAGCAAGAGAATTCGTGCAATCTTGCGCGCCGAAGATCCTTCACTCGCTGAAGGCGTCTATGCCCATTGGCGCGGACCTTCCTACGAGACACCAGCCGAGATCAACATGATTCGGGTAATTGGTGGCGACCTTGTTGGTATGTCGACAGTGCCAGAAGCAATTGCAGCGCACGCACTCGGCGCGGAAGTTGTGGCGATTTCGCTAGTCTCTAATGCGGCCGCCGGTATCACCGGAGAGAAGTTGAGTCACGAAGAGGTCATGGCGGCCGGTAAGGCCGCGGCCGGAAAGATGGGAGAACTCTTGAGCAAGGTACTCCACAAAATATGATTACCGCAGAATTGCGCGCCGAGGTTGAAGAGTGGATTGCTCTCGATCCAGATCCCAAAACAGCTGCACTTTTGCAGGAGTGGTTAGATAGCGATAACGAGACCGAACTGCGGGCAGCTTTCGCTGGATTTTTGCAATTTGGAACCGCTGGGCTACGTGGTCCAATTGGCCCTGGTCCATCACGAATGAATCGCGCAGTAGTGGCGCGCGCTGCCGCTGGAATCGCCGCTTACATGAAAGAGCGTGGATTAAAGTCAGTCGTCATCGGGAGAGATGCCCGCCACGGTTCAGAAGATTTCACATTTGAGAGCGCTGCAATTTTTAGCGGGGCAGGGATGGAGGTCTTTGTACTTCCAAGGCCGCTACCTACTCCTGTCTTGGCTTATGCCGTTCGAGACCTGCAAGTCGATTGCGGAATTATGGTGACGGCTAGTCACAATCCTCCACAAGATAATGGTTACAAGGTTTATCTTGGGGGAGTTGTCGATGGAATTAATTACAACGCATCTCAAATTGTCTCGCCCGCAGATGAAGCAATTTCGGCACACATCGCGCAGCAGAATCACGAGCTAGTTCGAGGCACCGAGTGGACCATTCTTAATGACGACGTTCTCAATCGCTACGTAGCGCGCACTGCGCTCATTGCTCCGACTCGCTATGAAGTAAAAGCTGTATACACAGCGATGCATGGAGTTGGCACCGAGACGGTTGAAAAGGTATTTGGAGAGGCTGGTTTTGCTGCCCCCATATTGGTCACCGCTCAGACCGCTCCGGATCCTGACTTTCCAACAGTGGCATTCCCTAACCCAGAAGAGCCCGGCGCGATTGATTTATCCCTTGAGGTTGCTCGGGCGAGTGATGGAGATGTCGTCATCGCTAACGACCCCGACGCTGACCGCTGCGCAGCGGCGATCAACGATGGTGGTACCTGGCGGATGCTCACGGGTGATGAACTCGGCTCGCTCTTTGGTGAGTACCTGGCCACAACATCCCCAGAACGTTATCGCGAGCGTTGCTTCGCCAACTCCATTGTCTCCTCTTCCATCTTAAGTAAAATCGCAAAGCGCCACGGAATTGAATTCCACGAGACCCTCACCGGATTTAAGTGGTTAGCAAAACTGGAGAACCTCGGCTTTGGATATGAAGAGGCGATCGGTTACTCCGTTGATCCACAAACCGTTAATGACAAGGATGGCGTCTCTGCCGCCATTATGTTGGCCCGTATTGCAGGAGAGTTGAAAGCCCAGGGCTCTAACATCTCGCAGTATCTCAAAAATATCAATGTCACCTACGGCTTCCACAAGACTGTACAAATATCCATCCGAGTGCAGGACCTTTCTAATATCGGTCGGGTTCTCAACTCCATTCGCTCTTCGCAGCCAGCAGATATTGCAGGGCTAAAAGTCCTCCGCTTTGACGATCTCATGCGACCAGATGGAGCGCTACCGCCAACCGATGGGCTGCGTTTTTATTTAGAGAGTGATGTGCGTGTGATCATTCGCCCAAGTGGCACTGAACCAAAAGTAAAGTGTTACATCGAAGTAGTCTGCCCATCTGATTCAGTTGAGGATCGGGCCAGCGCAGATGCGATTGTCGCTCAGTTGTCACCGGTGCTCCGCGGACTTTTTGCATGATCACAGACACCTCCGAAGGCTCACTCAAAGCCTTCCTCAAAACGCTGCCTCAGGTTGATGAGGTCGGCGCAAATGCTCGCGCGGCGATGTTAGCGACGCGCAGTATTAAGACAAGTAGCAAAGCGTGGGCTATCGACATGGCAATCTCGATGGTAGATCTCACCACCCTCGAAGGCGCCGACACTCCGGGAAAAGTTCGAGCCATTTGTGCAAAAGCTGTCAGACCAGATGCGACAGATCTTTCAGTCCCTTCGGTTGGAGCTGTCTGCGTTTACAACGACATGGTGGGCGTCGCCCGCACCGCCCTTGATCTGATTGGTGGCGCAGCGATTCCAGTCGCGGCGGTAGCAACAGCTTTCCCATCGGGTCGTGCCTCCTACGCTGTGAAGGCGCAAGACACGATGGATGCCATCAATGCCGGAGCCGCTGAAATCGATATGGTGATCGACCGCGGAGCATTCTTATCAGGGCGCTACGGAGAGGTCTTTGATGAGATCGTCAAGATCAAAGAGTTGTGTGGCGATAAGGCTCACCTCAAAGTCATTCTCGAAACGGGTGAACTCGTCACCCTCGATAATGTTCGCAAAGCCTCTTACCTAGCGATGCTGGCCGGCGCAGATTTCATTAAGACAAGCACTGGAAAGGTGACCCCAGCAGCAACGGCTCCCGTCGTGTTAGTGATGCTCGAAGCCGTTCGGGATTACTACTCCATGACCCAGACTCGAATCGGTGTGAAGCCAGCTGGTGGAATTCGGAATACCAAGGATGCGATCAAGCAGCTGGTTCTCGTTAACGAGGTGGCTGGCCCCGAATGGCTTAACCCGCAACTCTTTCGGATCGGCGCAAGCGCCTTGCTCAATGATTTACTGCTGCAAAGAATGAAGCTGAGGGATGGCTACTATGCCAGCCCTTCGTATGTGACACTGGACTGAGAGCGAAACTATGAGCCAATTTGAGTATGCACCAGCGCTAGAGTCAACCGCGATTGTAAATATCGCGGAGCGATACAACCTCTTTATCAATGGAAAGTTTGTGACCCCAAAGTCCGGAAAGTACTTTCCGACTATTAATCCTGCCAACGAGAAAGTTCTTGCGAAAGTAGCGGAGGCTAACTCCACTGATGTGGATCTTGCAGTGCAGGCGGCGCGCAACGCATATTCAAAGGTATGGAGCAAGCTGCCCGCTGCGGAACGCGGAAAGTATCTCTTTCGAATAGCTCGCATCTTGCAAGAGCGAGCAAGAGAGTTCGCAGTTCTAGAAACACTCGATAATGGAAAACCGATTCGCGAATCACGAGATACGGATATCCCATTGGCAGCAGCCCACTTCTTCTATCACGCCGGTTGGGCCGACAAGTTGCAGTACGCGGGTGTCGGCGATCAACCAAAACCGTATGGTGTAGTTGGTCAGATCATCCCGTGGAACTTCCCGATGTTGATGTTGGCATGGAAGGTGGCCCCTGCCCTTGCCACTGGAAACACGGTTGTTCTTAAACCGGCAGAGACAACCTCGCTCACTGCGCTTCTTTTCGCCGAGGTCTGCCAGCAGGCAGAGTTACCTGCCGGAGTGGTCAATATCGTGACCGGCGCGGGTGCAACAGGCGCCGATATCGTGAACCATCCGGGCATCGACAAGATTGCCTTCACCGGTTCAACAGAGGTAGGGAAGTTAATTGCTACTTCTATTGCCGGGACCAAGAAGGGTGCCACCCTAGAACTGGGTGGAAAGGCTGCAAATATTATCTTCGACGACGCTGCGATCGATGAAGCAGTCGAAGGAATTGTGAATGGAATCTTCTTCAATCAGGGCCACGTCTGTTGTGCGGGTTCGCGCTTGTTGGTGCAAGAGAATATTCACGATGAGGTTCTTGAAAAGTTAAAAGTGCGGATGGCGCATATTCGCCTCGGTAACCCGCTCGATAAAAATACCGATATTGGAGCCATCAATAGCGCTGCCCAACTGGCAAAGATCAAGGAGCTAGTTACCGCTGGGGGATCTGAAGGTGCAGAGCAGTGGAGCGCTCCCTGCAATCTCCCGGAAGAGGGTTTCTGGTTTGCGCCAACAATCTTCACTGGCGTCTCACAAACTCACCGAATTGCACGCGAAGAGATATTCGGCCCTGTCCTCTCAGTTTTAACCTTTAGGACCCCGCAGGAGGCGATTGAGAAGGCAAATAACACCCCCTACGGCCTATCGGCAGGGGTCTGGAGTGAGAAGGGTTCGAAAGTACTGTGGACAGCCTCACGCCTGCGCGCCGGAGTGATCTGGGCCAATACCTTTAATAAATTCGATCCAGCTAGCCCTTTTGGGGGCTACAAGGAGTCCGGCTGGGGTCGCGAAGGCGGACGCCACGGCTTGGCTGCATATCTGAAAGCGAGTAACTAGAAATGGCTGTAACCCCATCGCAACGCATTGATGTTCTTAAGACTTACAAATTATTTATCGGGGGAGCCTTCCCGCGCAGCGAGTCTGGCCGGGTTTACTCTGTCAAGGATTCTAAAGGGAACCATCTTGCCAACCCATCCTTGGCCTCAAGAAAAGATCTTCGCGATGCTGTGGTTGCAGCCCGCAGTGCATTTCCTGGTTGGTCGGCTGCTACTGCTTACAATCGCGGGCAGATTCTCTATCGCATGGCCGAGATGCTAGAAGGTCGTAGCGAACAATTAGTTGCTGAGATCATGGCGCTAGAAGGTGTCACCTCAAAGTCAGCGACAGAGCAGGTGCAAGAGAGTGTCGATCTTTTAGTCTGGTACGCAGGTTGGAGTGACAAGATTGCGACGATCGCAGGTTCAACAAACCCGGTCTCTGGGCCTTTTTACAACTTCTCGACTCCGGAGCCAATCGGAGTTGTTGCGATCTTTGCCGCCGCTAAGCCTTCGCTCCTCAACTTCGTTGGAGCGCTGGCCGGAGTAATTACCTCGGGAAATACTGCAGTTATTGTCGCCTCTGAAAAGTTCCCGTTGCCCGCAATCACATTCTCCGAGATCATGGCAACGAGTGATCTGCCAGCCGGTGTGGTGAACGTTCTTACGGGTAGCGCTACAGAATTAGCACCGTGGGCCGCTTCGCATATGGATATAGATGCGATTGATGCCAGCGGACTATCCTCAAAGCAGCTCAAGGAGGCGCAGCTCGCTGGAGCAGCGAATTTGAAGCGGATTCGCTTACATACTTCGGCCAAGGCTCCTGAGCGGATTCTCAACTACATGGAGACCAAAACTGTTTGGCATCCAATCGGAATTTAAAATTACTCTTCGCTGATCCGTTGGTAGCCCGGCTTTACGATCTCTTCGATGATTGCAAGGCGCTCATCGAAGGGGATAAATGCGCTCTTCAACGCGTTAACTGTCACCCGCTGTAAGTCGAGGAAGCTCCAATCGAAGGCATCGACGACATGCTCCATCTCTTGCGACATCGAGGTACCGCTCATGAGACGGTTATCGGTGTTGATTGTGATGCGAAAGCGCAACTTTTCTAGAACCCCGATGGGGTGGGAGGCATAGTCCTTAGCAGCCCCTGTTTGAAGATTTGAGGTGGGGCAGAGCTCGAGTGGAATTCTGCGATCTCGTACATATGCTGCGAGCAATCCAAGCTTTGGCTCGGCGCCGCTGAAGTCAATGTCTTCGACGATGCGAACTCCGTGCCCGAGACGCTCTGCGCCACAGATCTGGATCGCCTGCCAGATAGATGCAGGTCCGTAGGCTTCACCAGCGTGAATCGTGAAGTGCGCATTCTCCGCGCGGAGGTAATCAAAGGCGGATAGATAGTCTTTCGCTGGGAAACCATCCTCAGGTCCAGCAATATCGAATCCCACTACGTGCTCGTCGCGATACTTAACAACTTTGCGAGCAACTTCATCTGACCAATCGTTCTGACGCAGAGCACAGAGAATCTGCTCGACTCGAATTGTTAATCCCTCGGCTTTAGCATCCTGCATGCCAAGTTGAAATCCTTCGGTGGTCGCCTCGATCACTTCATCGAGGTCCATATCGCCTTGGGTGAAGAGCTCTGGGGCGCCACGAACTTCGGCATAGACCACTCCATCGCGGGCTAGATCAAGTGCCGCTTCGCGAGCTACCCGAACGACGGCGCTATGGGTCTGCATCACGGCGATCGTGTGGTCAAAGGTTTCGAGGTAACGCACAAGCGATCCTGAGTTACAGGCCTCAAAGAACCAATCGCCAAGTGCGGCGGCCTCAGTAAAAGGAAGTTTGGTGTAACCAATCTCGGCAGCAAGGTCGATGATTGTTTGTGGACGCAATCCGCCGTCCAAATGATCGTGCAGCACCGCTTTAGGGATGCGCTTGATCTGGTCGGCTGTAGGTTTCTTGTTAAGCGTCATAATTTGAGTGTATCCCGTCAAAGTTTCGAAATCGTTAAGAGATCTTCTCAAGAATCAGCGGAAGGCGCTGAGCGGTCTCGCCCGAATCAGAGATTCGCACTGCTCCCGACAGCGCTTCTAGGGCGCGCTCAAAGCGAGGTGCCTCATCCGTGTGAAGGGTAAAGAGGGGAGCGCCCGCAAGAATCTTCTCACCTGGCTTGGCGTGAATCTCGATTCCAGCGCCAGCTTGCACCGCCTCGCCCTGCTTGGAGCGACCTGCCCCTAAACGCCATGCGCTTATCCCAACCGCTAGAGCGTTCATTTCGAGAATCTCGCCGCTGCTCTCGGCAACCACAACGTGCTGTTCGCGCGCGATCGGCAGCGCGGCATCTGGATCGCCTCCCTGGGCTCGGATCATTGCCTTCCAACTATCCATCGCGGCACCGTTCTGCAACGCATCGGCAGGATCCATCGTTGGGTTAATGCCAGCCGCATCGAGCATCTCGCGGGCCATCACAATGGTGAGCTCAACGATATCTGCTGGTCCACCGCCGGCAAGGACTTCGACAGATTCGCGGACTTCGAGGGCATTGCCAGCCGTGAGGCCAAGAGGAACATCCATCGCGGTAATTAATGCCCGGGTATTTACTCCGGCTCGCTTGCCGAGTTCGACCATCGTCTGCGCTAACTCACGCGCTTTAAGAGGGTCGGTCATGAAGGCTCCACTGCCAGTCTTTACATCGAGAATCAGAGCGGAGGTACCCTCAGCGATCTTCTTGCTCATAATGCTTGAAGCGATGAGCGGAATTGCTGGGACCGTCCCTGTGACATCGCGGAGCGCATAAAGCTTCTTATCTGCGGGGGCCAATCCTGCGCCTGCTGCGCAAATTACAGCTCCGCAATCTTGCAAGACCTTGAGCATCTCTGCATTTGTCAGTGAAGCGCGCCAGCCAGGGATTGACTCCAACTTATCCAAAGTTCCACCAGTGTGACCAAGTCCGCGCCCTGATAATTGTGGGACCGCTCCACCACAAGCCGCTACAAGTGGTGCCAAGGGGAGCGTGATCTTGTCGCCGACTCCACCCGTCGAGTGCTTATCAGCAGTCTTACGCGTCAGGGCTGACCAGTTCATCCGTTCGCCGCTATTAATCATGGCATCGGTCCAACGGGAGATCTCACGCATATTCATCCCGTTGAGCAAGATTGCCATTAAGAGCGCAGACATCTGTTCATCGGCAACAACTCCGCGCGTGTAAGCATCAATGATCCAGTCGATCTGTGGATCGCTCAATTCACTGCGCTCGCGCTTGGCAGTAATAATTTCAACAGCTGCAAATGGCTCGGTCATGAGAGTCCTTTAAGAGAGGTCGTCTGGACCAAAGGCCCACGGCAAGATTTCAGACATTGGTAGCGCCCCGGCTGGGGTCATGAGAAGGCAGCTAGCGCCACCGTGTTCAAAGATCAGTTGGCGACAGCGACCGCATGGCGAGAGGAATGAGCCAGCGCCATCCACGCAGACTATGGCAACGAGTTTGCCACCACCACTGGCAATGAGTTCCGAAACCATTCCGCACTCGGCGCAGAGGGTCATGCCGTAACTCGCATTTTCAACGTTGCAACCAGTGACGATGCGACCATCATCTACAAGTCCAGCAACACCTACCGGAAACTTTGAGTAGGGCGCATAGGCCATCGTCATGATGTGCTTTGCCTCTGCGTGCAGCGCATCCCAGTCAATATCAGAAGGGCTCAATGGGATTCCCCGCGCTTATACGGCGTGCCATCGGCGGCGGGCGCTCGCACCCGACCGACAAATCCTGTCACCGCGACGACGGTTACTAGGTAGGGAACCATCAGCATGAATTCAGAGGGGATTGGGGTTCCAATAATTCCTAAAACGCTCTGCAGATTGTCGGCGAATCCGAAGAGCAGGGCAGCAGAAACTGCTCCCCACGGGGTCCAGCGACCGAAGATGAGTGCGGCTAGGGCAATGAAACCTTTACCGGCCGTCATCTCCTTGTTAAATGCTCCGACTCCACCCACAGTGAAGTAAGCGCCGCCTAGCCCAGCGACCATGCCGGCGATCATGACGTTCATAAAGCGCAAGCGATTTACTTTGATGCCCACGCTATCGGCAGCCGTTGGGTGTTCGCCGACGGCTCGCGTGCGCAACCCCCACTTCGTTTTAAAGAGTGAGAAGCTGATTAGGAATACGACGCCGTACATCAGGTAAACGATGATGCTTTGATCAAAGAGGATAGGTCCGACCAGAGGGATCTTCCACAGGATTGGAATCTTTATTGCAGCAAGCGTTGGACCGGAGTTCCATGTCGCTTGATAAGGAATAAGAAGTTTCTTGTAGAGGAAGTCCGTAATTCCGTATACCAAAACGTTGAGCACGAATCCCAGAATGATTTGATCAATGGCAAAGTTGATTGCAAAGACCGCCAGTAGTGTCGAGATTAGACAACCCGCGAAAGGAGCAACGATCAGCCCCCAGAAAGTGGAGTGGGTGAGGCTGGCAACCACGCCGCTGACGAATGCACCGGCTAGGAGTTGGCCTTCAATCGCGATATTAACAACGCCAGATCTCTCGCTAAGAACTCCTGCCATCGAACCAAAGATCAGTGGCACTGAGAGCAGGAGCGCTCCTTGAAGTAGTCCGGTAAAGGGGATGAACTTTCCGGCAGCAGCCCACGACAAGAACGACATCATGATCCCCGCCGCGCCGACGGCGCTTGCTATGCCGATTGTCTTTCCGGCGCGGAATTGCAGGAAGGCAACGCCGGAAGCTGCAATGGCTACGAGACCAAAGAGCAATGAGGCAGTGCGTGAGTTGATGACCCACTGCTGCACGAGTACCCACTCTTTATCCAAGACAAATCCATAGGTGACGACCTGCCCGCTCTTTTGCAGCAAGCCGAAGACGAGCGTTGATAGGACGGCAAGAGCCGCCATGACGTAGAGAGAGCGGCGCCTACGACGTTCAGCAGCAGATAAGGCCTTCATCCGTTCCACCCCTTCGCTGCCAATTCACCAGTGGTTTTGACGTTCTTCAATCTAAAGACCCACTTCACAACTGAAGGTGCGGCGATGAAGAGAACGACGAGCGCCTGGATAACCAGAACGATGTCAATCGGAGTATTGGTATTTGCCTGCATGGTGCCACCACCGGCGCGTAACGCACCGAAGAGGAGCGAAGCAAATACGACTCCCATTGGCTTAGCGCGCCCGAGGAGCGCAACCGTAATTGCATCAAATCCGAAGTTTCCAGCGGTTCCAGATGTCAGCGAGAAATCACTCCCCAAGACGTGGACTGCACCGCCAAGCCCTGCGAGCGCTCCGGAGATTGCCATTACAGAAGTCATAACAAAGGGAACCGATATGCCAGCAGTCTTTGCCGCCGCAGAGTTGGCGCCCACCGCTCTAAATCTAAAACCCCAAGTGCTGCGTGTAAGGAGCCACCAGACGAATGCCGCAGCAGCTAGCGCGACAAAGATTCCCAAATTAACGCGATAGTTGCTTCCCGCAAGTAGCGGCATCTTCGCCGAGTTCAGAACATCGGGCGAGATCGGATCTCGTCGACCAGGTCGCAGGAAGGTTGTAGTTCCAAGCAACCACATCAAGAAGTAGAGAGCAACATAGTTGAGCATGATTGTCACAATTACTTCATGAGCTCCGGTTCGAGCCTTAAGGAGTCCGACTAATCCACCCCAGATAGCGCCCGCGATGACCGCCGCGATGACCGCCGCGATGAGGTGAATTCCGATGGGCCAATGGAAATGAAAACCGACATATGAGGCAGCAATGGATCCGAAGATGAACTGACCCTGCGCGCCGATATTGAAGAGGCCGGCTCTAAAAGCAAGCGCCACGGAGAGCCCTGCCAACATCAGCGGTGCTGCGGTTACAAGGGTTTCAGAGAGGGGATACCAGGAGAGAAGCGCATCATGTGGCGTCGCCAAACTGGGGTTGTAAACAGAGCCTTCAAAGAGCGCGAGGTAGGACTGCCAGACGGCTACTCCTGCTGCTTTGATAAAAGAAAATGGGTGGCCGATATGTTTAAGCACCGTCGAATCTGAAAATGCAATGAGCAGTGCTCCAAAGAACATTGCCAGCAAGAAGGCGAGTCCGGGAAGAGTGAGCGCCCGAAGCGAAGGTCTCTTAAGGGTTAACTTACGCATGGACGACACCGGCCATCAATAGTCCTAACTCTTGGGCACTTACACCGGAAGGAACAATCGAGAGAATTTCGCCGCGATACATAACGGCAATCCGATCCGCGAGCGCCAAGACCTCATCGAGTTCGGTACTAAAGAGAAGGACCGCTCGACCTGCATCACGCTCCTCAAGAATGCGCTTATGTACAAATTCGATTGATCCAACATCGAGTCCACGCGTAGGTTGTGAGGCCACTAGGAGTTTTACCGGGCGCGAGAGTTCGCGGGCGAGAACTACCTTCTGCTTATTGCCACCCGAAAGAGAAGAGATTGGATCGGTAACGTTCTGCAACCTGATATCGAACTCGTCGCGTCGCTTTGCGGCTTCATCGAGAACCACATTAGGGAAGAGTTGGATTCCCTTCGCATACGGTGCGAGATCGTGGAGGTCAAGGATCAAGTTCTCGGCGATCGACATAGATCCGATGAGGCCGTCTAATTCGCGGGACTCCGGAACGAAGGCGATACCCGCGTGAAGGGATTCACGGACGCTCTTGCCAACTATCTCTTCGCCATTGAGAGTAATCGAACCTTTGACGTGCTCTTCAAGATTGACCATTGCACGCGCGACTTCTGACTGACCATTCCCTTGCACACCTGCAATGGCGAGCACCTCGCCTGCCTTAACGCTGAAATTAACCTTATTAACGAGGGCACGTCCCGTGATATCGAGAATGGAGAGATCGCTCACCACCAGGACTTCCGCGCCGACATCATGCGCACCACGGTCGGGAGCTAATTCGACTTCGCGGCCAACCATCAGCGAAGCGAGTTCGTTCTGGGAGGCGCTAGGGGAGGCGTTACCTACTACCTTGCCGCGGCGGATGATGGTGATGCGATCGGCAACTGCTTTAACTTCGCGCAATTTGTGGGTGATGAAGATAATGGAGGTGCCTTGCGCTTTGAGCTCCTGCATGATTTTCAAGAGATCATCGGTCTCTTGAGGAGTAAGGACCGCCGTTGGTTCGTCAAGGATGAGCACCTTCGCGTCGTAGATTAGGGCGCGGATAATCTCAACGCGCTGTTGCACGCCAACCGGTAAACCTTCAATAAGGTCATCGGGATTGACGTCAAAATTAAATTGATCTGAGACCTTCTTGATCCGCTCGCGCGCCTCATTGAGATCGAGGCGGCCAGCAAAGCCGGTCTTCTCGTGGCCGAGGACGATATTTTCCGCCACGGTAAAAACGGGGACGAGCATGAAATGTTGGTGCACCATACCGATGCCTGATGCGAGGGCGTCACTCGGCTCTGAGATCTTCTTGACTACGCCATCGACGAGAATTTCGCCGCTATCTGGGGCGACTAAGCCGTACACAATGTTCATCAGGGTGGACTTGCCTGCGCCATTTTCGCCGAGAATGGCATGAATCTCACCCGTCTCGACTTTAAGATCAATCGAATCATTGGCTACCAGCGCACCAAAAGTCTTGGTGATGCCGCGGAGTTCTAGTGACACGTTGATCCCTTCGAGAATGTAAACCCTATTTAATCAATCTTTATCAAAAAAACCGAGAGAGTTATTAAATAACTCTCTCGGTTTTTAGACGTGCTAGTTTTTGTAAGGCCTTACTTGGTTACATCCACTGCGCCAGCGCTGATTGAAGAAGCCAATGAGCGAAGCTCTTGTTGCAGCTTTGCAGGCACCTTCTTAGCGAGGTCATGGAAGCCAGCAAGTCCGGTTCCCTTGTTAGCGAGAGTTCCAACGTACTGGACGTTGCTGAACTTGCCCTTGACTGTGTCAGTGATAACTGCTGCAACTGAAGCGCCAACGCCCTTTGTTACAGAGTTAAGGATGACTGCCTTCACCTTTGAATCGGTGACTTGGCCCCACATATCGGAGTCAACACCGATGGTGACTGACTTACCAGAAGTGACAGACTCGCCTGCAGTTGCATTCTCAAGACCACCAGCAACTGGGAAGATTACATCCGCACCCTGTTGTTCGAAGTTCTTAGAGATTTGAAGTGCCTTGTTGGAATCGCTGAAGCCACCCACGAAGGTGCCATCTTGCTTTGCGGTATCCCAACCGAGGACTGTGACCTTTGTGCCCTTTTGTGCGTTGTAGTACGCAACGCCGCGAGCAAAGCCATCCATGTAGATGGAGACTGGAGGAATGTTGATTCCGCCGTATGTGGCGACCTTACCGGTCTTGGAGTAACCAGCAGCAAGGTAACCAGCTACGAATGCTGATTGGTTTGTTGCGAATGTGAGACCACGAAGGTTTGGAACGGCCTTGCCGTTAACAAGTCCTGGATCATCAACCTGTGCGAACTTGATTGTTGGGTTAGCAACAGCTGCAGCATCAATTGCTGAAGTGATCAAGAATCCAACACCAATGATGAGGTTGCACTTTGCGTCAACGAGTGACTTTACTTCGCCTGTGTAATCAGGGTTATTTGCATCTGCAACGACGTAAGAAACTGTTGCCTTGCTTGCTACTGATTGTGCACCAGCCCAAGCTGAAGCGTTGAATGAGTGATCGTCGATTCCGCCGGTATCAAGGGCCAAGCAGACCTTTGGCTTTGCGGCAGCTGCGAGTGACGCAGGAGCGACAACAATTCCAACCATAGAGATTGCAAGTGTTGAAGCCGCTGCGAGAGCAGTGAACTTAACTGTTTTCTTCAAGATTTCCTCCCGAGGGTCCCTCGCTAGTGAGGGGTTGAGTGCCTGTAACTTACTCAGTTTTTGCTTACGTTTCGCACCAGCGGGAGCAACTTTTTGTACCGTTTCTCTCAACCATTCCTTGAGAGTTCCCTAGATCACATTTCACTGAGGGGTAGCACCGCTTGATTCCCTTCATAAAGGCACTGTGAAGAAACAGAATTATCACTGAGAGGAACGCGGAAGGTCTCTTGCAGCGCAAGGTCTTTAACCAATTTCCTTACATCGACGAAAGGAAAGCAAAGTGAATAGAAAGTTTATCGACAAGGTCGCCAGCACTACTGGTCTCCTATTGGCAGTGGTCCTGCTCCTCGCAGGAGGCTTGCTGACATGGGGCTATTCCTTCACCAATGATCAGGTGAAGACGCAATTGCACGAGCAGAATGTCACCTTCCCAGCAGCCGGTAGCGGTGCGATCACTAGCCTCCCAGCTAAGGATCAGCCATTTATCGCAAAGTATGCAGGGCAAGAGATGACAACAGGTCGTCAGGCTGAGGTTTATGCCGATCACTTCATCGCCGTCCACCTCAGCGAGATCGCTGGAGGGAAGACTTATTCACAGGTGAGCGCAGCTGCTCAAGCTGATCCAACCAATGCGGCCCTCGCTAACCAAGTGCAGTTGCTCTTCCGCGGTTCAACCCTCCGTGGACTTCTGCTCTATGGATATGCCTTCTGGCAGATCGGACAGATCGCCATGTATGCAGCACTCGTTGCCTACCTCGGTGGAATCCTCTTCCTGATCCTTGCCTTCCTAGGCTTTATGCACGCTCGTCGCGTGGAGGAGAAGGCTTAAAAGAGTTCGGTAACGCTACGAACTAAAAACTACATATAGAAGAAGTCAATAGGTTTGGGGCAGGCGATACTGGACGAATTCAGAGGCCGGCGCATACGAGTCATACAAGACGCGGGCTCGTGTGTTGCTCTCTTTAGTCATCCAGTAAACCCGCCCCGACTCCTTGGCACGGGCGGCCACTATCACCGCGTCGATGAGTGTCCGCCCGGCGCCAGCCCCACGAAACGTGGGATCAACAAAGAGATCCTCTAAATAGCAGTAATCATTAACGGCCCAACTTGATGGCCGATATAGATAATGTGTAAGTCCAATAACTTTTCCATCAACTACTGCAACCAATCCATGGAGATTGAACTCGGGATCGTGCAGCCGGCGCCAGGTTAATTCGGTTTGCTCTGCAGTAAGGGCAGATTCATAAAAGGTGAGATATCCCTGCCACAGCTCCAGCCAGCGCTCTTTATCTTCAACCTCTAGAGGGCGAATCAAAACATGGAGCGCACTCAATTTATTTGAGAGTTCCTGCAAGTCCGATATTGAGGACGGTGAGTCCCAACAAAGTTGCCCACTCCAGCCGAGTGATGGACTCCTTCTTGCCGTTCTTAAATGCAAGGGTTAACAAGATAATGAGGACGACAAACTTCACGGCAATAGTTCCGTTGTTATAGAGCGGATAGGTATGAGCGTCGGTGTGATGCTGAGATTGGCGAATTCCCACCATTGCAATCCCGGCAACGAGTGCGGTGAGACCCGCATGGGTTAGCCCCTTAGGAACCACCTTGACCGCTTTACCAGCCTGGAGAAGTAAAAGGACGACGATTCCAGCCACTGACAAGAGATGGATACCTAGAAAGATTCCCGCAGCAATTTTCATTTATTCCTTCTTCTCTAGTTGTGAGGCTTGCGATAAGTCTTTACTCAAACGCACTATTCAATGTGGCGGGCGCAGTACATCTTTCCATCTGGTCCGGGCGCCAAGTGCTGGCAGGGGAGCCCAAAGGAATCGAATGCCGCATCGCCAAAATGGGTCCGGTAGGCGAGAGCGAGTAGGACGCGCACGTTGGTGTCTCCATCCGATGTAATTCCGAAGACTCGCGCCGAACGGGAGACGGTATTTTCGATGACCTTCTCGGTATGCGCTGTTTCCTGCGCTATGGCTGAGTTAGACATTCCCTTACAGAGCAGGTCGAGCACTAAATGCTCAAACGGGGTGAGCTCACGCTGCATGATCGTTATATCAGTCAATCTTGGCCCCCTCTCGTGTTCTTGCGATACTGGACTCTAGCAGGAGTGTTGGCACTCAGTTGTAGCGCAATAATAAAAGATTTCTTTCAAAAGCCCCCTTTGTTAGACCAAGAGTTCTACCTTCTTCGCATGGGTATCTTCTCGCACTTCATGAACCTCCGAGCGGTCTACATCCACCTCGGTTGGTTCCAAATATCTATTACCAACCTCATCGTCGTCCTCTCGATGCTTCTCCTCTTTGGACTAGCCCTGGTTCTCCCGTTCCCTGGAAACAATAAGAAGGGAGGTGGCCAAAAATGAGCACTGACATCGAGAAAGAGATGTGGACCAGCAAACTCCGCAAGAGCTGGCAGAAGAATCTCCCCGTCGAGAAGTTACTGCCTGATACGCAGCCCGCCTACGTGGCCTCGTGGATCTACCTATTTGGTGTGGCAACTCTCGCAGCTCTCGCGCTGATCATTGCCTCAGGACTTGTTCTCTCCTTTGAGGGGGCAAGCTGGTACCACTTCTCCAGGGTGGGACATTTTGTAAATAGCATGCACTTTTGGTCCGTCCAATTCTTCTTTATCTTCATGGTGGTTCACCTTTGGGGCAAATTCTGGATGGCTGCTTGGCGCGGTCGTCGCCTCCTGACCTGGATAACTGGTGCGCTCGCCTTCGTAGGTTCCATCGCAACGGCATTCACCGGCTACCTTATTCAAACCAACTTCGATTCACAGTGGATCTCCTATGAGGCCAAGGATGGTTTCAACTCGGTGGGAATCGGATCACGATTTAATGTGACGAACTTCGGACAGATGATCCTGCTCCACGTTGCCTTCCTTCCAGTCATCATCGGAGTAATCACGATCATTCACGTGCTCCTCGTTCGAGCTAAAGGCGTCGTACCTCCGATTGATGCATTTAACAAAGAGTTGGGGGAGCGCAAATGAGCGACCGTCGCGCTGAGTTAGAGGCAGCACCTTGGAGCGGAAGAGTTCGTCGCTATGACCTCATCAAAGAGGGAGTAGTCGCAGTTCTCATTTTGACCATCATCCTCACGGCGCTTTCAACTCTCTTTGGATCTCCAGATGACAAGCAGATCACATTCAAACAATGGGCAGTAGCTGCTCCTGCAGATTTCTATGCAACAGCTGTGCAAGAGCTCGCTGGTAGCAGCGGAACTGCTGGCTATGGTGCTCCCTACAACACGGCATCGGATGGAGTGAACTTAGGCCCTCTACATCTGGCCAAGATTGCTGGAGTCACGCACCCAATCGATACGGTCAATGATTTTGTCATCACGCCGCTCACAACTGTCGCAAATGCAACACCCGTTGCTGATGCGCTCAAGCAGTGGCAGGGGAGTGACGCGAAGACGCAAGCCGCATGGGCGACGAATTATGACAATGCGCTCACCAAGGCAAATCAGGATCCAACGAAGGTTCCTGCCGGCAACTATGGGCCGGTTCCACAGCTCGCTGGAGGTTTGCTCACAATGGCACAGGCGGGCTCGCTTGACGGCGCTCTTCTCTCACAAGGAAATTACTTCCAAAGCGATTACACCAAGCAGACTCTCTTCTTAGGTGATGGAAGTTACTTCAACGATCAGAGCACAGCATCGAATCTGCAAGGTTCCACGTGGGGAATGATGAATGAGACAGGTCGCTATCCAGGCCAAGCTTGGCTCTGGTTGTACTCGTTCTGGTATCAGATTCCGCCATTTAATAATGGGGATAACCACCCCTTTGGAGCTAATGCTGATGCGTGGATCATGGTGATCATGGGAGCGCTCTCGCTTGGATTGATCTGCATGCCGTTGATACCAGGTATTCGATCGCTTCCTTACAAGATCAAGATTCACCGACTGGTTTGGAAGAATTACTATCAGGAGGAAAATCTTTAACTTCTGTACGCTTTGGGCATGACCATCCATGATTATGCCCAGAGTTACAAAGCTGCGACAGCAGTTTTTATTGAAACTGTTGCCCTGATTACGCCCGAGAACATCGATAAGGCAGATCATGCAGGATGGACGCCGCGCCAGATAATTCACCACATGGCCGATAGTGAGTCTCAATCCGCTGCGCGTTTGCGCCGAATTCTCGCGCAGCCAGGCACGCAAATCTTGGGATACGACGAAGAGGCATGGTCGGAGTGTGCAGCGCTGGGGTATCGCACCTTCCCAATTGAGAACTCGCTCGCGCTTTATAAGGCGGCCCGCGCTTCTTCACTAGAAGTCTTGCAAAATTTGGCAGAGAGCGATCTTGCGAAATTTGCCATCCATAGCGAGCGAGGGACGCTCACCCTGGAAGATTGGCTGCATATGTATACGAGCCATCCTGTAGATCATGCCAATCAACTTCGTGAGGCGATTGGCGAGTAAGAAGACGAGTTAATTGATTATGAAAACCCGCGTTGCTAATAAATTTCGAGAGATAGTCTCGGGATCACCTGATGGTCGACCCGACTGGGTCAAACTTATTGCGCATGGCGAAGGAGTTGGACTCTTCGGTCCTGGCAGTGCCGTCTGGCAAGTGCATGGAACTGTGGCGACCCTCGTGGGAGGAATTCGGGCGCTCCTTCTACAGGCGGCACACCCTGCCGCTCTGACTGGAGTGAGTCAGCATTCGCGCTACGAGAGCGATCCGCTCGGTCGGTTAGCCGGCACATCGCGTTGGCTGACGATCACCACTTTTGGTTCGACGGAAGCGATCGCTAAAGAGGCCGCCCGCGTAAATTCCATGCACGGTCACGTACAGGGGGAGTTCACTAGCAAATCGGGTGAGGTCAAGCCTTATCGCGCGGCAGATCCGCGCTATCTCCTGTGGGTGCACTGCGCATTTACAGATTCATTTTTAACGGCTCATCAAACTTTTGGATATCCCATCGATGAGGGCGCCGATGCTTATGTCAGAGAGTGGAGTAAGAGCGCCACGGGCCTCGGTTTAACAAACGCTCCTCAAAGCGTCGCAGAGCTCAAGGCGGCGATGGATGATTTTCAAGCGAACGATCTGGCGACGAGTGCCGCGACAGCCGATGTCGTTAAATTCATCTTGAAACCGCCCTTGGGCTTACCTGCACTGATGTTCTATCTCGTCCTGGCCAAGACAGCGATTTCCACTCTAACCCCCGCGCAACGGAAGATTCTGGGGTTAAAACCGGTCAATAAGGGGTGGCGCTGGCTCTGTGCGGTCCTCCTGAAGTTATTGAGTTTGGCGCTCGGAAAGGAATCCCCGAGCCAAGAGGTGGCGCGGGAGCGCATCGCGAGAACGGTCGGCTAGATAGTTGAATTTTCAACTATCTGCTAAAATCTAACCATGTCACTGACCCCAGCTCTCTATATCGGACACGGCGCGCCTCCACTTTTAGATGATTCACTATGGAGCTCCCAGCTCGAATCATGGGGCAAAGAGTTAGAGCGACCATCAGCGATTTTGATCGTCAGCGCCCACTGGGAATCTGCGCCTCTCTCCCTCGGTACCACCTCGGGACAGACCCCTCTGATCTATGACTTTGGCGGCTTCGCACCTAAGTATTACAACCTGCAATATCGCGCCCCGGGGGCGCCAGAGTTAGCCGCTCGGATCAAAGGCCTGCTCACCGAACCAGTTGCCGAACAACCAAATCGCGGCCTTGATCACGGGGCTTATGTACCTTTGCTAAAGATGTACCCCGACGCTGATATCCCGGTCCTGCAGATGTCGATCCCGACGCATGATCCAGAGAAGCTCTTCAAGATTGGTCAACAGTTGGCTCCACTGCGCGAAGAGGGCGTGTTAATTGTCGGCAGCGGTTTTCTTACGCATGGACTGCCCTTCCTCAGAGACTTCAGCATCGATGCGACGCCACCAGGATGGAGCGTGGAGTTCGATTTGTGGGCCAAGGAGGTCTTGGAACGTGGTGCGGTCGATGAGTTGATGAATTACAAGGCTCTCGCTCCGGGCATGCCATACGCCCATCCGACCGTAGAACACTTCGCACCGATCTTTATCACTTTAGGTGCGGCGACGAAGGCTGATGTTGCCCCAGCGACCCAGATCGAGGGCTACTGGTTAGGTCTTTCTAAGCGCTCTTTTCAAGTTGCCTGACGACTTGGAGTGTTTGCGTAAAAGCGCCCCAGAAATTCCCGCTTAAAATCGAAGAACTCTCCACTTTCGATTGATGCGCGCATCTGGTCAACTAAACGAACGATAAATCTCTCGTTATGGATCGTGGCTAAGGTGCTAGCGACCATCTCCTTAGCTCTAAATAAGTGCGCAACATATGCCGCTGTGTAATGGCTGCAGGTATAGCAATCACATTGCTCATCAATCGGCGCAAATTGGCGCTGATACTTGGAGTTGCTCAGGTTTACTCGGCCGTCGATCGTAAAGACGGCGCTCGTGCGCGCTTGGCGGCTGGGGGCGACGCAATCGAAAGTATCTGCGCCATTCTCTACGCCAATAAAGAGGTCATCTGGTTCACCGATCCCCAAGAGGTGGCGCGGCTTATCGCGGGGGAGTTCCTCGCACATCCATTCGACGATCGTCCCTAGCTTCTCCTTGTCCAAGGCTCCGCCTAGGCCGAATCCATCAAAGCTAATCCCATCCTCATCCAGAGCGGCCAAATCGCGGGCTGCCTTGCGCCGTAGATCTTCGTACTGAGCGCCCTGGAGCACCCCAAAGAGAGCTTGATAAGGGCGATGAGTGCGCTCGCGGGTCAGCCGACCATGTTCGACGAGACAGCGCTTGGCCCAAAGTCGGGTCCGCTCCAGCGAACGCTCTTGGTAGCCCCGGGTGTTATGAAGCGTGGTGCACTCATCAAAAGCAAAGATGATGTCAGCCCCGAGCTGGTGCTGCACCTGCATGGAGATTTCAGGGGTAAAGCGATGCATGGAGCCATCGAGGTGAGATTTAAAGGTGACTCCGTCATCATCAACGTGAGCTAAGCGCTCCTTATTTTCGGCAATGACCTCATCAGAGCGGAAGGTCTCGGTATCCATGGCAATGACCTTCTTGAAACCAACCCCGAGGGAGAGAACCTGAAACCCCCCGCTATCGGTGAAGGTGGGGCCGCGCCAATTCATGAAAGCTCCTAGACCGCCCGCCTCGTCCACGACCTCTGGACCGGGCTGGAGGTAGAGGTGGTAGGCGTTGGCCAGAACGGCCTGACCGCCAAGGGCAGAAATCGACTCCGGCAGCACCCCTTTAACGGTCGCCTTGGTCCCCACTGGTATGAAGGCTGGGGTCTGAATCTGGCCGTGCGGGGTGGAGATAGTTCCAGTTCGACCCATTTTTCCGTCGAGCTGCCTCTTTTCGGTGAAAGAGAAGGATTCTCTCAGCGGAATGTTATGGGTCACGCTCCCAGTCTATTGAAAATAATTGGACAAATAGGGCAAGATAACCCCCACTTGGTACCCCTCGTGCTCTCCAATGAAGTCTTAGTGAACGCTAGGCGAATTTGGATTGCTCACCTATTAAGGAGAAAACATGAAAGCACGCCTGAAGACGCGCTCTATTGTCGCCGCGGTCTCCGCAGCGTCAGTCGCGCTAATCGGCTTTGTTGCCGTACCAGCACATGCTGATGCCCGCAGCACCGTCGTCGCCATCGAGAGTAATACCTTTACCTCGTACAACAACATCACCCCAGATACGAATATCGTCATCAACGGTGACGTTCAGTACCTCACAGGACAGAACTTCTTCTACTACGACGATAAGTTGAACATCGTCCCTAATCCAAAGCTCGCTACTTGGAAGGTCACGAAGAACACTCCAACTGATTTTGAAGTTACATACACAATCGCACCAGGACGCGTCTGGTCTGATGGAGTACCAATCACCGCTGCAGATCTCCTCTTGTGGCACGTCACAACCAGCTCTGATTACTCAAAGTCAGCTGGCCTCGGCGATCCATCAAGCTCAGCCGGTAGCGCATTCAACTCTGTCAACTACGGTGGCGTTTACGACTCACACGTCGCAGGCATTCCAACAATCAGCAAAGATGGCATGAGCATCACTGTTAAGTATGACTCACAGATCCCTGATTACCTCCTCAACGGCCCATCACTTGAGCCTATGTCTGCTCACGCTCTTGAAGAGTTGGCCGCTGGCAAGACCAGCCTTGGAACAGTTGCAGATGGAACCGCAGCTAATGCGAAGTTCATCTCAGATGTAACTTCCAAGAACACCAAGGCACTTACCGCAATGGGCAAGATTTGGAGCAACAGCTACAACTTCACAACTGTTGATAGCTCAACCAATCCTTTGTTGCTCGTCAACAACGGTGCTTACAAGGTTAAGTCAATCGATAGCAACCAGATCACATTGGTCGCAAGCCCAAGCTACAACTCTGGTCCTGCACTTTCAGGCATCACAACCCTCGTCATCAAGCAGGGCATTGCAGATGGTTCTCCATCAGCACAGGCACTCGCTAATGGCGATGCTGATGTCTACCAAGGCCAGCCAACAGCTGATGCTGTTGCACAGCTCAAGGCAATTCAATCTGCCAAGGTTGTCACTTCAAGCTCACTCGCTTTCGAGCACATCGAGCTTCGCGTTGCATCAAGCGGATCTGATACATACACCGGCCCATTTGCATGGTCAGGTGGCCAGAAGGCTGCAGATCTACGTAAGGCATTCTTGCTTGCATACCCACGCGCAGACATCGTCTCGAAGTTGATCGCACCTATCAATCCAAACGCTGTAGTTCTCGGCTCGGTCATCAACCTTCCAGGTAACCCTGACTACGATCACTCTGCAAGCGTTAACGGAATGGCTGCCTTCAACCGTGGCTCACAAGCTGACCGCACCGCACAGGCTCTTCGCCTCGTGAAGAAGTGGTACCCAACAGCTGGAAACGGCAACACTCCAATCTCAATCAACCTCCTCTGGGGCTCACCAGGAAATACCCGCCGTACCTCTGAAGCAGCGCTCGTCATTGCTGCTGAGGCACAAGCTGGCTTCAAGGTCACAGCACCAGCAACAGCTGGTTGGGGTGGAAAGTTGACGGCGACTCAGTACGACGCTCACTTCTTCATCTTCGATCAGACTGCAAACCCACAGGATGCTCAAGCATGCGGAATCTTCCAAGCTGGTGGCGGTTCTAACTACACCGGTATCAATGATCCAGATATCAACAAGTACTGCGATGCTTTGCAGAAGACCTCACTCCCTCAGGCCACAATCAATCGTTACCGTGTCTTGATCGAGCAGGCTGTTGCGAAGGATGCATTCTTCTTGGGTATCTTCCAGAACCCAGAGGTAACTGCATACAACTCTGCACTGCAGAACGTTGTACCTGCACCTCTATCACCAAGCCTCTTCTGGAACTTCTGGAGCTGGCACTTCTAAGCAAGGGCTTTTAGCCACTTCTTAGAAAATTGAGCGCACGATTCATGTGCTCACACGTTAGTAACCCCCGATAGGGGATTGAGAAGTGGTGCTGGATAACCTCCAGCACCACTTCTTTTAAAATTTAGAATGTACTTGCTTATTAATCTCTTTTGATTTCAACGAAGAACAGAGGGTTTCATGATCGCCTATATCAGCCGACGTATCGCGGCGATGTTTGTAATTCTCTTTGGATCAAGTTTCCTGATCTATAACGCGGCTGCTTATGCAGGCGATCCAACCGAAGGTCTGCGATCGAGCACCAACCCGCAGGTCCATCAGAAGTTGATCGCGCTCATTCGTGAACTGCACCTTAATGTGCCGCCTCCAGCCCGCTACTTCATTTGGCTTAAGGGGATTGGTAAAGTCTTCACCGGACACATCGACCTTGGTCTGACTCGCGATCACAATCCAGTAAGCACGGCGATCTCTAATGCAATTCCGATCACAATTCGCCTCATCCTCTTGTCATTTATCCTCGCCGTAATTTTTGGTCTCGGCATCGGAATCGTCTCGGCGCTTCGCCAGTACAGCCGCTTTGACTATGCGATGACTTTCTTTGCTTTCTTGATGTACTCGTTACCTATTTTCTGGGTCGCAGTGTTGTTGAAGGAATACCTCGCGATCAGCTTCAATAATTTCCTCGTGAATGGAAAGATCGCTCCGCTTTGGATTCTCTCGGCGTCAGCAGTTTCTGGTTTCTTCTGGGCTGCAGTAATTAGCGGTAGCCGCAAGCGAGTCTTCTCAATATTCGGATTTGCGACAGCCGCAACCGCCCTCTTCCTAACCTATCTAAGCCTCAGTAAGTGGTTTACTCACCCAGGTCTTGGACCGATCATGATGTTTATTTTGGGTCTGGGCTTTGCTGTGGCGGTCACTTACCTTTCAACGGGCATAGGCAACAAGGCGGCCTTGCGCTCATCTGTCACTGTCGTGGCAATCGGGCTCGTCCTCTACTTTCCTGTTGAGTACTTCCTCAAGCGCTTCCCAAATCTCCTTACAATCCTCGTAATGGCGATGGTCACGGTAGCTATTGCCACCGGAGTGCCTTACTACTTTACGAAGATCGATCGTCGGCCCGTGATTCGCACCAGCATCATTACCTCTATCTTCGTTGGAATTCTCTTCATTATCGACAAACTAATGAAGACGTGGGTGCCCTACATCAACAGTGATGCGATCCATCAGCGACCAATTCCAACAATCAGTGAGGCAAATAGCTTGCTACCTAGCGGAAACTTTTGGTTCTCCTCGCTAGACACTGTTCTGCATTTGGTCCTACCAACAATCGCGCTGATTCTGATAACCATGGCTGGCTACGTGCGCTATTCACGCGGCACGATGCTGGAGGTTATGAATCAGGATTACATTCGCACGGCTCGCGCCAAAGGGTTGTCGGAGCGCACCGTGATCATGCGTCACGCTTTCCGAAACACTTTGATCCCTATCACGACAATTCTCGTCGTGGATTTTGCCTCGATTATGAGTGGGGCGATCATCACGGAGAATGTCTTTGCTTGGCACGGTATGGGAACTCTTTTCAATCAAGCGGTGCACAATCAGGATTTGAACCTGTTAATGGGAGTCTTCCTCTTCACCGCTTCGCTAGTAATCCTCGCGAACCTAGCGGCAGACCTTCTCTATTCGGCCCTAGATCCTCGTATCAGAGTGGTAGGTAAAAAATAATGGCATCTTTGTTTAAACGTAGGTCTAAATTAGTTGAGGTTGACCCCGAGAGCGATATCTTTAATAAGGAGACCGAAGGCCTGAGTCAAGGCCAGATCGTGATGAAGCGCTTCTTCCGACACCGGGGTGCGCTCATTTCAATGGTTGTCCTCTTCACTCTGATCGTCTTCGTATTTAGTGCGTTGGGATTTAAAGTCTTCGGAGTCGGTTATGGCGGCTGGTGGAAATATAAGATCACCGATCTACCTACTCTCCGCACGGAAGGTTGCTCCATCGAGCTTCCTGGTTGCCCGACCCTTAGCCTGATTCCAGGTAAGCACTTTGGCTTAGGGGATCACCCCTTTGGCCAGGACGATCTGGGTCGTGACTACTTCTCCTTAGTAATGCGCGGGGCAGAGCGTTCCATCGAGGTAATGGTTGTTATTGGTTTAGTCGCGGGATTCCTCGGAATCGTCGTTGGCGCTATCGCTGGGTTCTATCGCGGTACGCGAGATGCCGCTTTGATGCGTCTCGTTGATTTTATTATCACGATCCCTGTAATTGTCCTTGGTTCTGTCTTGGGCTATCACTTTGGAAGCAAAGGTGTGCTCTTCCTGGCTCTCTTCCTTGGCCTTGTGACATGGGGTGGACTCTCCCGGCTTGTCCGTGGAGACTTCTTGACACTGCGAGAGAGAGAATTCGTTGATGCAGCGCGGGTTGCTGGCGCAAGTAATCGTCGCATTATCTTCAAGCACATTCTTCCCAACGCCATCGGCGTGATCATCGTCAACGTTACTTTGCTGATGTCTGGTGCGATTCTTCTTGAAGCGGCCCTGAGCTACCTTGGTTTTGGCGTCGTTCCTCCAGACGTCTCACTCGGACTCTTGATTAGTCAATATCAAGACTCCTTTACAACTCGTCCTTGGCTCTTCTGGTACCCGGGCTTGATCATCATTATTGTCGCCCTCTCCGTTAACTTCATCGGTGATGGACTTCGCGATGCCTTCGATCCGCGCCAGCGCCGACGTATCTCTCGAAAAGATAGAGCTGCTGAGCGTCAGACCGCGGTTAAGAAGTAGAGCTATTAATGTCCTACAAGATTAATCAAAATCGCAGCCACGAGAGCTGTCAGCGCGAGGATCAGAGGCAGCAATTGACGATGTCTCCTCGTCGTGAGGGACTTTTGGTTCACGGCACTCTCAAAGCGCTTCAGGCGAACTCTTGCTCGATAAGCAGTGGCGCCACTATCCAAGTGAGGGGAGTCGCCCACTCTCATGCTGCCGCCATGGTCGACATCAAGCCCCTTAATTTCGGAGTGATGGATATTGCGACGATGGCGACCCGAGGCAGTCGCGGCCCAGGCGCTTACAGTAAATTCTTTAGTCTCGAGAGAGAGCGCCCAACGAGTATCCATCGCGGTGACGTCAGCCCAACCGATGGTGATCACTTCAAGCGGATTGGTAATTACAACCCCCTCGTCGCTAAAGGTCACCTTGGGACGAATCACAAAGATATAAATACTTACCAGGACGAAGAGCGCTACGAGAGTGCTGGTGGTTTCGCTCTTTACGCCACCCTGGTAGAAACTCGACCAAATGAAGAGTCCGCAGAGCACGATGCCAATTCCGGCAAAGATCAGATTGGCGCGAGGTCGATAAGTTTCGACGTTATTCATTCAACAATCCTTTCACACTTGTCGACAGACTCAATTAAGGCGGTTCGCTAAATGTCCTCACCAGTACTTAAGGTTTCAGATCTCTCCGTTGAGTTCTGGGTGGATGGCGTCTGGTACCCCGCAGCAGTCGATATCGATTTCGAGGTAAACGCCGGTAAAACTTTGGCAATTGTGGGTGAGTCAGGTTCCGGCAAGTCCACCGTGGCCATGGCGATCATGAGCTTGTTAGCCTCAAATGCTCGCGTAACAGGCAGCATCAAGGTGAAGGGCGAAGAGGTGCTTGGTGCACCGATTCAGACACTACAGAGGTATCGCGGCAAAGAAGTTGCATACATCTTTCAGGAGCCTATGACTGCCCTGAATCCGGTTTACACCATTGGTTTCCAGATCATGGAAACGTTGCGCAATCACTTCGATATTGGCCCAACTGAGGCGCGGACTCGTGCCATCGAGTTGATCGGGATGGTCGAAATTCCGGACCCTGAGCGCTCAGTAGATAAGTACCCACACCAACTTTCTGGCGGACAGCGTCAGCGCGCGATGATCGCTCAGGCTCTGGCCTGCGATCCGGCCCTCTTGATTGCAGATGAACCGACTACTGCTCTCGATGTAACGGTCCAGGCCGAAATCTTGGATCTGATGCGTGGGCTACGCACCCGTTTGAATTCCGGAATTCTGCTCATCACTCACGATATGGGCGTCGTAGCCGATATGGCCGATGAGATCATGGTGATGCAGAGTGGTCACACCGTGGAGCACGGAACCGCCGACCAGATTTTTAACCGCCCTACACATCCTTACACGCAACAACTTCTGGCATCAGTGCCGAAACTGGGCAGCACCAAGATGCGCGTTTTGGAGCCCAGCCAGGCGGCTGCGCAACCAGTATTGAAATTATCCAATGTCACGATCGAATACCCAAAGCGTGGACGGATCCCTGCCTTCGTAGCTGTAGAAGATTTCTCTCTCGAAATTTTCCCTGGCGAGATCGTCGGACTCGTTGGTGAATCGGGCTCAGGCAAGACGACAGTTGGACGTGCATCAATCGGCTTACTTCCGATTAAGTCTGGAAAACTCGAAGTTGTAGGGCAAGACATCAGTGGGGCTTCCCAAAAGGATCTCCGCTCTATCCGCCGCAGCACCGGCATCGTCTTTCAAGATCCAGCGAGCTCACTCAATCCACGCCTGCCAATCGGTGAGAGCATCGGCGAGCCGCTCTTCCTTGCGAAGATTGCGAAGGATAAGGAATTGGATAAGCGCGTAGAAGATCTGCTCGCCAGTGTCGAACTGCCGCGCAGCTACCGGAACCGTTATCCCCACGAGCTCTCTGGTGGACAGCGCCAACGCGTTGGAATCGCGCGTGCACTGGCTTTAACTCCCGATATCTTGATTGCAGATGAACCAACATCGGCCTTGGATGTATCGGTTCAGGCGCGCTTTTTGGAGCTGCTACAAGAGTTGCAAGGTCAACTGAAGTTCGCCTGCCTCTTCATCAGCCACGATCTAGGCGTTGTCGATATCTTGGCCCACCGCATCGCGGTAATGCAGAACGGCAAGTTGGTAGAAGTTGGCGATCGCGATCAGATCTTGAAGCACCCTAAGGATCCGTACACGCAACGTCTGATCGGCGCTGTACCTGTGCCAGATCCTGCAGAGCAGAAGTTGCGCCGCGAAGCTCGCCTCGCTTCTAAGTAACTACCAGATCCGAACTCTCTCCGACTCTGGCAACCAGAGCGGATCCCCTTCGACGACCCCAAAGGCCTCATAGAACTCTGGAAGATTCTTCAGGATTTGGTTGCAACGAAATTCTTCGGGGGAGTGCGGATCGATGGCGATTCGACGCCTAACCTCTTCGGGTCGGTACTTACCATTCCAACTTTGTGCCCACCCGATAAAGAAGCGCTGCTCACCCGTAAGGCCGTCAATAACGGGCGCAGAAGCGCCTTCTAAGGAAAGTTGATAGGCCTCTAGAGCAACGCAAAGGCCACCTAGATCTCCGATGTTCTCACCGATTGTGAGGGCTCCGTTGACGTGTACATCTGGGGCGTCTGTCGGATGTAGCACCTCATATTGATCGATGAGTTTCTTGGTTAGCGCTTCAAATCTTTCTAGATCTTCATCCAACCACCAATTATTAAATGTCCCATCCCCATCGAACTTAGAGCCTTGATCGTCAAAGCCATGTCCGATCTCGTGACCAATAACTGCTCCGATCGCCCCGTAATTGACGGCATCGTCAGCGTTGAGATCGAAGAATGGAGGCTGCAAGATTCCGGCGGGGAAAACGATTTCGTTGTAGTAAGGGTGGTAGTAAGCGTTGACGGTCTGCGGAGTCATCTGCCATTCAGTGCGGTCGATAGGAGTTCCAATTTTGGAGAAGTTGTACTCCTGGGCGAACTTAGAGGTCGCCTCAAGATTCGCCATCAGATCATCGGGGACGATGGTGAGCTTTGAGTAGTCGCGCCACTTGTCCGGGTAGCCAATTTTCGGAGTGAACTTACTCAACTTTTCTAGAGCCTTTTCGCGGGTCTGCTCGCTCATCCAAGAGAGCTTTTCGATATCAATCCGATAGGCCTCGATGAGATTGGCAACTAGTTTTACCATGCGCTCTTTAGCGGCAGGCGGGAAGTGGCGATTGACGTACTCCTGCCCGATCGCCTCACCCAGTGCGCCTTCCACGAGCGCTACTCCGCGCTTCCAGCGATCGCGCAACTCTTGAGTTCCCGAGAGGGTCCGTCCATAAAAATCAAAGCGCTCTTCGACAAAGGCCTTCGAGAGGTACGGCGCGCTCCCCGAGATGACCTGCCAGGCTAACCAAGAGCTCCATGAGTCGCGATCAAAGTTTTGGATTAGCATCGAGATACCTTCAAAATGCGAAGGCTGTTGAACGATTAAGTCTTCCATAACGCGAGGGGGGACTTCCGCTGACCGCATCCAGAGCTCCCAATCAAACCCTGGACTCAACTCTTTGAGGCCAGAGAAGGAGAAGGCGTTGAGGGTCAGACTCGCATCGCGATCCTTTACCTGGTCGAAATGATTGGCGGCGATCTGAGTCTCTAGTGCGAGAACTCGAGCGGCGTGCTCTTCGGCGCCCTCTACACCCGCGAGAGTGAGCATTTTTGATACATGCTTAAGGAAGGCCTCACGAATTCCCGCGTGCTGCTCTTCGCGGTAGTAAGCCTCATCCGGCAGGCTGATTCCTCCCTGAGACATGTACATGACATAACGTGTTACGTCATGCGCATCGATCTCCACGCCGATCCCAAAGAGACCACCAAGTCCACGCGCCTCAAATTCACCGAGCGCTTCTAAGAGCTCGGCAGAACTCGAAATCGCCAATGCCCGAGCGATATCACCTGCGATCGGGCTTACCCCAAGAGATTCGATGCGCTCTTCATCCATAAAGGAGTGGAAGAGGTCACCGATCTTCTGCGCATTTGTGCCAGGTTCGCTCTTGGCGTTCGAGAAATCCTCGATGATGGTGCGGACCTGCAACTCACTCTGTTCGAAGAGAACGTGAGCACAGCTGTAACCAGAGAAATGGCCCGGGATTTCAAATGTCTTGAGCCACGTTCCATTGACGTAGCGGAAGAAATCTGAGCGGGGAGAAACTGAGGAATCAAAATTGTCGTGCAGGATTCCGCTGGTGAGTTCATTCTGAGATGTCATGATGTAAGCCTATTAGACCGGCGCAAGGCCCTCGTGTCGAAAGTAATTCAACTTTCAAGTAAATCAATAACAAAGTAGGATTGAAGCATGACCACCAAAAAGATAGAGCCGAAGTGGCTCTCACCCAAGGAGTTGAAGGCTTGGCGTTCTTATATCGTCGCCTCGCGCCGCCTTTGGGATGCCATGGAGGTCGACCTTGCTCCTCATGAGCTATCCATGTCTGATTATGAGATCCTCGTGCACCTGAGTGAAGCGCCAGATCGTCAGATCCGGATGAGTGAGCTCGCTGAGAGTGCCATGATCTCTAAGTCTCGCCTTTCGCATCGCATGAAGGTTATGGAGAAGGCTGGATGGGTCCGACGCGAGGCCTGCGCGCTTGATAAGCGCGGTCAATTTGCGATCATGACCGAGAAGGGGTGGAAGGCGATCGTAAAGGCAGCTCCCGATCACGTCTCGAGTATCCGCACCCGATTCATTGATCACCTGACTGCTAAGGATCAAGAAGACCTGGCACGAATCTTCGAGAGAGTGAGTGCCAAGATGCGTGAGCAATTTGGAGAGAATTGCGGGGAGTAGCCCCTTAGAAAATTGGGAAATAAAAAACCCCGCCACTAAAAGTGGCGGGGTTTTTCAATGTGGATTTACTTCTTTGCAGCAGCCTTCTTACGTGGCTTTGCAGCAACCTTCTTAGCAGCTGGCTTTGCAGCAGCCTTCTTACGTGGCTTTGCAGCAACCTTCTTAGCAGCTGGCTTTGCAGCAGCCTTCTTAGCGGCGACCTTCTTGCGAGGCTTAGCTGCGGCCTTCTTAGCAGCTGGCTTTGCAGCAGCCTTCTTACGTGGCTTTGCAGCAGCCTTCTTAGCAGCTGGCTTTGCAGCGGCTTTCTTACGTGGCTTTGCAGCCACCTTCTTTGCTGGAGCTGCCTTCTTAGCAGCTGCCTTCTTGCGACGCTTTGGAGCTGGAGCTGCCTTAGCAGCTGCCTTCTTGCGACGCTTTGGAGCAGTTTTCTTAGCTGCAACCATTTACATCTCCTATCAGAATGGTTCGATCCGTCACCGAACCTGTTCAAGGAGAATCGTGACAGTAAAAAGAGTCATAAGCCATTATTTTGGACATAAAAGCGAGTGCGTGTCGCAACAATAATTTTTAAATATTTTGTGCTCTTTTCGACTTTTGCTAAGAGCTTTCTGCTTCTCCATCTTTGCGTCCCGATCTCTTCTCTCTCTGCTCAATGGCATAGCGATTTGTTTTCAAATCAAAGTTACGAAATTCCGGCAACTTTGCGGTAGCAAAACTCACCAAGCCAATGCACAAAAGTCCACCAGAAATAACTGAGGTGCGGAGAGAACTGATTGCTGCAAACGTACCGGCGCGTAACTGACCACCGAGTGGGCCGACGGAGTAGGAAAGTAACTCCAACCCTGCCAATCTTCCGCGATATTCGTCATCAATGGTCTGATTCCAGAGGGTATTTCGACAGAGGGCGCTCACCTGGTCTGAAGCGCCTGCCATTGCCAAGAAGAAGAGCACCACCCAGAGGTGATTGGTGGTACCTGCAAGTGCGATGCAAACTCCCCAGCCAATGGCGGCAATTGCGATCGCCCAACCGTGACGGGTGAAATTTCGCATCCATCCACTCGTGGCGGTTACCAGAATCGAACCGAAAATTCCAGCAGAGTAGAAAAATCCCAGGGCCCAGCGCGAGTGGATCTGGTCCGCCCAAAAGGGAAAGAGGGCGTTGGGCATTGCGAAGAACATGGCGATCAGATCGACGATGTAGGTGCCCAAGAGATCTTTTCGAGAGGCTGCGTACTGCAGACCTCCAAACATCGCCTTGATCGATTTCGTGGTGGCCTCTTGCAGCGGGGGGACTGCGGAAACCCGGAGTAGAAAGAAGACCGAAATTACATAAGAGAGGATGTCGATGGCGTAGGCCGCTCGCACTCCGCTTGTTGCAATGATTACTCCGGCAATCGCTGGCCCGATGATCGCGCTGAACTGCCAACGCAATGACATTAAGGCCATGGCAGATGGCAACTCCTCGTGGTCAACGAGCCTCGGAATCATTGCGCTAAAACTTGGACCTGATAACCCATCGACTGCCGCAAAGCCCGCTGCGACAAAGTAGAGGAGCAAGAGTTTGGGGTGGTGGAGAAGAGTATTTCCGAGAAGCAGGGCAGAGAAGAGAAGCGCTCCAGCCTCACATCTCCAGACCATCTTCTTGCGATCAATGGAATCTGCGAGGACTCCTCCCCACAGGGCAAAGATGATCAAAGGAACGATCTCTACGGCGCCCATTGCTCCAACAGCGATGTATGAGTTGGTCAACTCTTTGATTTGGAAAGGAAGTGCAACCAACGTCAGGGCCGATCCGAAGCGCGTCACAACTCCCGATATGAAGAGGTAGCGCAGATTCCTATTGGTGCGCAGGGGAGAGAGATCGACAGTAAATCGCGCCATCAGAGGAGCCTAGTGAAAGGTCTCGGCCTCCGAGGGAAATTTTCCAGCGGCGACATCATCCATCCACTCGCTCACACCTGCACTTATCTCTGCGCGGAGATTGCGATAGGCCCGCGCGAATTTCGGTGCCTTCTCGGTTAATCCCATCAAATCCGTCCAGACAATCACCTGTGCATCGCAACTAGCACCCGCGCCGATACCAATAACCGGAATATGCAGGGCAGTAGAAATCTCACTGGCTAACTCTGCAGGTATCAACTCAAGCACAATGGCAAAGACCCCTGCTGCCTGCAAGGCCAAGGCATCATCAATGATCTTTTGCGCCCCCTCGCCACGGCCTTGCACTTTAAACCCCCCGAGAGCGTGCACAGATTGTGGTGTCAGACCCAAGTGACCCATCACCGGAATTCCTGACTCGATCAGCTTCTTGATCTGCGGGATAACTCGTTCTCCACCTTCAAGTTTTACAGCGTGCACTTGCGCTTCCTTGAACAGTCGGATTGCACTCTGTAGTGCCACTTCTGGAGAATGCTCGTAACTGCCGAAGGGCAGATCGGCTACTACCAGTGCGCTTTTCGAACCTCGTACCACAGCGCGCGAGAGCATGATCATTTGATCCAGGGTGACTGGAATGGTGTTCTCTTCGCCAAGAAAATTATTTCCGGCGCTATCTCCGACCAGAAGCACCGGGATACCAGCGCTGTCAAAGATCGAGGCGGTCATCTCTTCGTAACTTGTAATCATCGCCCACTTTTCACCGCGCGTTTTCTTTGCGGCAAGGTCTGAGATAGAGACACGGCGACTGTGGCCATTGGACATGATTTCTCCTTAGCTGCTCGCGGCCAGATCTGGTCCACGGCTATCTTTATTCTACCGAGCCATCGCCCTTTGCACCCCCACAGGTAGGATTTCCCCATGAGCCCACAGGTGATTGGTCAGTTGCGTGTAGGACTGGCACAGGTCAATCCGACCGTTGGCGCCTTCGAAGAGAACACAGATTTGATTCTTGAATATGCGGGCAAGGCAGCTAGCGCAGGCGCCCACATTCTTGTTATGCCAGAGATGGTCCTCACAGGTTATCCAGTTGAAGACCTGGCCAACCGCTCCACCTTCCGTCTTGCGTCTAAGGCTGCGCTGGCCGCCCTGGCCAAGCGGCTCGAAGATTATGGAGACCTCGTCAGTGTTGTTGGGTACCTAGAGGAGAGCGATTCCCGGCGACCACAAAATGCCGTCGCGGTTATCCATCGTGGGGCGGTGGTAGCCCGCTACATCAAACACCATCTTCCTAACTATGGCGTCTTTGACGAGTTTCGCAACTTTGTTCCCGGAGACAAATCCCTAGTGGTACGTATCCACGGCATCGATGTTGGTATCGCGATCTGTGAAGATATTTGGCGTGAGAAGGGGCCAGTGGCTGATCTCGCTGCTCGCAACGTTGGTCTCGTACTCGTACCCAATGGCAGTCCATTTGAGAGAAATAAAGATGATCTACGTGCGGCGCTAGTGCGTCGTCGCGCTCGTGAAATCGGAGCGCCACTGCTCTACGTCAACATGACCGGAGGTCAGGACGACCTGGTCTTTGATGGAGATAGCATCGCGGTCGCTGCAAATGGAGAGTTGATAGCGCGGGCGCCACAGTTTGATGACGGTCTGATGGTCATCGATATCGATGCAAAAGCGGGTACAAGTACTCCAGATTGCATCATCAGCGAATCGCGCATTGGTGGTTATCTGAAGATCAATCACGGTGTCGCTCCACGGTTAGAGATCGAGGGGGAGATCTGGCAGGCCCTTGTTGTCGGGTTGCGCGACTATGTGAAAAAGAATGGCTTTCCTTCAGTAATTTTTGGCCTCTCGGGAGGAATCGATTCTGCGGTGACGGCCGCGATCGCAGCAGATGCAATTGGAGCTAAAAAGGTCTTCGGAGTTGCGCTCCCCAGCCAGTACTCGTCAGACCATTCATTGAGCGATGCCGCGGATTCTGCAAAGCGGATCGGATTGAACTTTCGCGTTATCGAGATCCAACCAATGGTCAATAGCTTCCTGAATTCGTTGGGCCTTACTGGTTTGGCTGAAGAGAATGTGCAGGCACGCGTTCGAGGCACAACGTTGATGGGGCTCTCCAACCAAGAGGGGCATCTGGTTCTTGCCACCGGAAACAAATCTGAACTAGCCGTTGGATACTCAACCCTTTATGGGGATGCCGTAGGCGGTTATGCACCGATCAAAGACCTCCTCAAATCCGAGGTCTGGGCGATTGCGCGCTGGCGCAATAAGGTAGCGGCGGCCCGAGGGGAGCAGGAGCCAATCCCTGTTAACTCGATCAATAAGGAACCAAGTGCCGAGCTGCGCCCCGATCAAAAAGATAGTGACTCTCTTCCCGATTACAACCTGCTCGATCAACTCCTCACGATCTATATTGAAAATGATGGTGGGTTGCAGGGTTTGCTCGCTGCCGGCTTTGATGCCAGTTTGGCGACCAAAGTGATTCAGATGGTGGACCGCGCCGAGTACAAGAGACGGCAATATCCACCTGGACCCAAAATCTCCCGCCGCGCATTTGGCAAGGACCGCCGCTTGCCGATCACCTCCAGCTGGCGCGAGAACCTGCCACCAGCGTAAAAATTTGTCATCTGGGGTCTTCCTGCTTACTATTTGGCTAGGTCATGAGTTCCAGGTTTTAGCCCCGGCTTACTGGACGGCAACCCTCCACCACGGTGGGGTGCTCCGGGTGAAGACCAGGTCAATTGCACAGTGCAATTGGCAAGCGTGGGTCTGAGATATTTGGGGCAACCCTCTATTTTCTGCACCCCCTTATTTATCGGGAGGTACTTCATGTCATTTTCACCAGAGCAGGCAGCTTTCGAAACTCGCCAGATCCATGCTGGTCAAGTTCCAGATCCATCCACCGGCGCTCGCGCACTTCCACTCTTTCAGACAACTGCCTATGTCTTCCGCGATACCAAGCACGCCGCAGATCTCTTTGGCTTGGCTGAGCTAGGCAATATCTACACGCGGCTAATGAACCCAACTCAAGATGCAGTCGAACAACGTATCGCTGCCCTCGAAGGTGGAGTTGCTGCGCTGCTCGTGGCCTCTGGTTCCGCTGCTACGACCTACGCAGTATTGAATGTGGCAGAAGCTGGGGATCACATTGTTTCTTCTCCAAGTCTCTACGGAGGAACTTATAACCTCTTTCATTACACCCTTCCAAAGTTCGGAATCGAAGTAACTTTCGTAGAAAATCCTGATGATCCTGAGTCATGGCGCAAGGCAGTTCGCCCTAACACCAAGGCCTTTTTTGGCGAGACAATTTCAAACCCCAAGAACGACATTCTCGATATCGAGACTGTTGCCAAGATCGCACATGAAAATGGCGTTCCACTTATCGTTGACAACACCGTGGCAACCCCGTTCTTGATTCGCCCAATCGAACATGGCGCTGACGTGGTCATTCACTCGGCCACAAAGTTCCTTTCTGGTCACGGAAATTCAATCGTCGGCGCAATCGTTGACTCCGGAAACTTTGACTACGCACAGCAGAAGGAGAAGTTCCCTAACTTCAATCAACCTGATCCTTCGTATCATGGCCTCGTCTATGCACAAGCACTTGGTGTTGGATCAGCGTTTGGAGCCAACCTCTCCTACATCTTCAAGATTCGTCTCACATTGCTGCGCGATACCGGCGCTGCAGTCAGCCCATTCAATGCGTGGTTGTTGGCGCTCGGTCTCGAGACGCTTTCACTTCGCATCGAGCGCCATATTGAGAACGCCAAGGCGGTTGCAGCATTCCTTGAGGGACACCCCCAAGTCGAGAAGGTGAACTACGCCGATCTCGCCTCATCTCCGTGGCACCAACTCGCAAAGAAATATGCACCTAATGGCACCGGAGCGGTTCTCTCCTTTGAGATCAAAGGTGGCATCGAAGCCGGCAAGAAGTTCGTTGAGGGTCTAACTCTTCACTCTCATGTCGCAAATATCGGTGATGTGCGCTCGCTCGTAATTCACCCTGCATCGACCACCCACTCACAGCTCACCCCAGACGAACAGTTCACTGCGGGGGTAACACCAGGATTGGTACGCCTCTCAGTCGGGCTGGAAAATATCGCCGATATCAAGGCCGATCTCGAAGGTGGCTTTGCTGCGGCAAAGTAGACGTCCTTATGAATGAGAGTGATTGTCCTGTAACGGGTGCCTGGCTTGAAGGTCAGGACCCGGGCGATCGCCAATTCATAAAAATTGGTGACCTCACCCTTGAATCGGGTGAGGTGCTCCCAGATATAACGATCGCTTACCAAACCTGGGGAGAGCTCAACGCCCAAGGTACAAATGCAATCCTCGTTAATCATGCCCTGACCGGATGGTCCGATGTTCCAGGCTGGTGGCCCTCCATCGTGGGTCCTGGGCTTCCCTTAGATTCCAACAAGTATTTCGTGATCTGTCCTAATGTGATCGGTGGCTGCCAGGGAAGTACTGGGCCTTCTTCGCTGGCTCCTGACGGAAAACGTTGGGGCTCGAGATTTCCCGTGCTCACCATTCGTGACATGGTCGCCGCGGAACTTCGCCTGACCGATCTTCTTGGAATCACCCGCTACGAACTCTCGGTAGGACCGTCCCTCGGGGGAATGCGCTCGCTGGAATGGGCGATTGATCATCCAGACCGGGTTGCCGCAATCTGCACGATTGGTTCCTCGGCGGTTGCCACAGGTGATCAAATTGGTGGGGCATCGATTCAAATCCGTGCCATAAAGAGCGACCCGTATTTCAACGGCGGTGACTATTACGAGCAAGAGCGCGGGCCAGATTCTGGGATGGGAATTGCGCGGCGCATCGCTCATCTGACCTACCGGACCGAATCTGAGATGGATGTGCGCTTCGGGCGCGAGTTGCAGGGTGATGAGACTGGGCGTTATGCGGTGGAGTCCTACCTGGATCACCAGGCAGCGAAACTGGCCCGACGCTTCGATGCCAATACCTATATCGTGCTCACGGAGGCGATGAATTCACATGACGTGGGGCGCGGGCGCGGGGGAGTTGCTGCCGCTCTTGGGGGTATTACGGTGCCGGTTTCCGTCGTCTCAATCGACACAGACCGACTCTTCCCAGTCCGACTCCAGGAAGAGATCGTTGAACTGACCCCAACCGCCCTCCCTTTGGAGACCATTTCCTCGCCCTTTGGCCACGATGGCTTCCTTATCGAGGTCGATTCGATGGGGGAATTGCTCCGCAAGGCGCTCAATCGCCAAAATGACTAGCGATTTCAAGGGTTGAATGTGCATTTAGGGCTGTGGACAAATTATAATATGGGTATCGATTCCACTGGTCAGTAAAGTTAGGCCAGGTAAACCAAAGGATGCTCCGTGGCTTCAATTCGTGCGCCCAAAAAAGGCGACCAGGCAAGTAGCTCAGTAGCATCGAGCCGCGCCGTCAAGAAAGTTGCGGCCAAGAAAGTTTCAGCAGCTGCGGTAACGAAGAAAGAAGTCGCCAAAAAGGCAGTGGCTAAGAAGGTTGTCGCCAAGAAGGCCCCGGCAAAGAAGGCAGTAGCCAAGAAAGTCGCAACGAAGAAGGCTCCCGCTGCACCACATCGCTTTCCAACTAAGGCGGAGCTAGAAGCGCTCAAGTTACAGCGCGAGGCTGAAGAGCGCGCCAAAGCAGAACGCCGCGCCGCAACTCGATTCCCAACGAAGGCAGAGTTAGAAGCACGTCGTGCTGCTGAAGAGGCTGCTAAGAATCCACCAAAGGCAGAACCCGAGAAAGTATCGGCGCCAGTCATCACAAAGATAGATGGCGAAGAAGTTGAGCTTGAAGAGATTGAATTAGAAGATCTTGAAACTCTCGTTGAAGAGGTTAAAGAGATCGTTGCAGAAGAAGAAGAGAAGGCAGAGATTCGCGTCGTTAATGTCGCCGAAGAATCTCAGAATGAAGAGAACGCCTTCACCATCAAAGATTCCGAAGAGGATGATGCTCCTGCGCAAACTGTTCTAACTGCTGGAGCGACTGCAGATCCCGTTAAGGATTATCTCAAGTTAATTGGTCGCGTCCCACTTCTCAATGCTGAGATGGAAGTTGAACTCTCGCTACAAGTTGAAGCTGGTCTCTTCGCTGAAGAGAAGTTGGCCCACGATAAGAAGTTAGATAAGAAAACTAAGCGCGAATATGAGCAGTTAGTACTGCAGGGGCGTCGTGCTAAAAACCATCTCCTAGAGGCAAATTTGCGCCTCGTGGTATCTCTGGCAAAGCGTTACACCGGTCGCGGCATGCTCTTCTTGGATCTGATTCAAGAGGGAAATCTGGGACTTATTCGCGCCGTCGAAAAGTTCGATTACACCAAGGGATATAAGTTCTCCACGTATGCCACGTGGTGGATTCGCCAGGCGATCACTCGTGCGATGGCGGATCAGGCCCGCACCATTCGTATTCCTGTTCACATGGTTGAGGTCATTAACAAGTTAGCTCGTGTACAGCGTCAGATGCTGCAAGATCTTGGACGCGAACCTACTCCTGAAGAGCTTGCTAAAGAACTTGATATGACACCTGAGAAGGTTGTCGAAGTCCAAAAGTACGGTCGCGAGCCAATCTCGCTCCACACTCCACTCGGAGAAGAGGGCGACTCTGAATTTGGTGATCTCATTGAGGATTCTGAGGCCATCGTCCCGGCGGATGCGGTTTCATTCACGCTCTTGCAGGAACAACTGCACTCGGTGTTAGACACACTTTCGGAGCGTGAAGCTGGTGTAGTTGCGATGCGCTTTGGTCTGACAGATGGACAGCCAAAGACGCTCGATGAGATCGGAAAGGTCTACGGGGTTACGCGCGAGCGCATCCGCCAGATCGAATCGAAGACGATGTCAAAGTTGCGCCACCCATCGCGCTCACAGGTCCTCCGCGATTACCTCGATTAAACATAGATTAACCAACTAAATTCGGAGTAGGGGAGCGATTAACTATGAGCGAGAATCCCAAGATCTATCGCAACCCTAAAAGCGGTTCTATGCGCTTTACCGGAACCGCCGACTTTGTTGATAGCGAAGGCAATATCATCGAGAGTAGAACCGATTTTAAACTCTGCGGTTGCGGCCACTCCAAAGAGAAGCCATTCTGCGATGGCTCACATAAAGAGAATCAAGCGTGAGTTAATCGCGAACATAGTCGCTAAAACCCTTATAAATCACTGCTTTTGTAACTTAATAATCTAAAATTTACTCTAGATTCCTTGTATCGGACATAACAGGTCATTAGAGTCGGCAACTTAACCGAACTCGCTAAAACCAACACTTGGTAACCAACAATGACGTTGATTATGTGTCCACGAGAAGGAAATTACTAATGGCCTCACTTACGGCTCAGGCACGCGAAGCTCGAAATGGTATCCACCCGACCAAAGACGAATTAATCAAGACCGTTGTTGTCCTGCTCGATCATTTGACGCTCGATGAGATCACCAGCGAGAAGGTTTTAGAGATCTCTGGCATTTCGCGTGGCTCGCTCTATCACCACTTTCAGGACTTTGCAGAGCTCCTCGAGCTCGCTCAGGTCCGCCGCTTCTCCAACTACGTTACCAACTCGATTGGGGTCCTCTCCGAGGTATTTGCTGCTGTTGGAACCCGCGAGGAACTCATCACCAAATTGACCGAGGTTTCCAAGGTTTTTCAGGCTCCCAATCTGGCTGATTCCCGGATTGAGCGCTTAACGGCGATCTCGAAGGTGATGCATAACCCGCGAATGGCAGCTGCTTTAGGCAATGAGCAGGAGCGCCTCACAGAGACGATCGCGGATCTCTACCGGGATTTGCAGGCTCGTGGGCTGGGCAATCCAGCCCTAGCGCCTCGTACGGCCGCGGTCATGTTCCAGGCTTACAGCCTTGGTCGAGCCGTCGATGATTTCACGGTCACCCATATGGACCAAGATAATTGGCTCTACGCAGTTTCCTTGATTGTGGAGCACATTTTCTTTCCAGCAAAATAAGAGAGTGATTACTCCGCGATAACTGGAGTTTCAATCAACTTTGCGGTCTCGTCTTGAATCTTGGCGACGAGTGGCTTTAGCCCCGCTGCATACTCTTTTGCATGGTGTGCACAGAAGAGCAACTCTCCACCATTGAGAAGAGTGGCACGGACATAAGCTTGAGCCCCGCAGCGGTCACAACGATCGACGGCGCTTAGTGGGGTAGGTTCGAGGATCAACTGTTCGGTCATCGATTTCTCCTATCTCTGCTTATGTGGTTCTATCGAACTTCTTAACTTCTTCTGACGGTAGTGGAACAGTAAAGCATGGTTAGTTTATTCCCCGCGCGCCACTTGCGCCTGTTTATCTGAATTCACAGAAAAAACTATCCTTTTTCACCTCCAATCGCCTAATTCCAAGAGATCTGCCCTATAACCTTGCGCCTCATGGCCACTGATGATAAAACCGCGACGACCGCCAATGGCTATACCGCCAAGGACCTCGCAGTACTTGAAGGGCTCGATGCTGTTCGCAAGCGTCCTGGCATGTATATCGGCACCACCGATTCACGTGGGCTTATGCACTGCCTATGGGAGATTATTGATAATTCCGTCGATGAGGCGCTCGCGGGACATTGCTCAAAGATTGAGATTAATTTAGAAGCGGATGGATCCGTTGAAGTCCATGACAATGGTCGCGGCATCCCTGTTGATAAAGAGCCAAAGACTGGGCTGACTGGCGTTGAAGTTGTGATGACTAAATTGCACGCCGGTGGAAAATTTGGAGGCGGTTCGTATGCCGCATCAGGTGGTTTACATGGAGTGGGTGCATCCGTTGTGAATGCGCTTGCCTCACGTCTCGATGTCGAGGTAGATCGCGATGGAAAAATTTATTGGATGTCCTTCCAACGCGGAACTCCCGGAATCTTTGATGGTGACGGTCCTAAGGCCCCTTTCGAAGAGAAATCTGGTCTGCGGGTCATCGGCAAGGTAGCTGCGAAAGTCACTGGAACCCGCACCAAATGGTGGGCTGATAAGCAGATCTTCCTTAAAGAGGCAGAGCTATCCATTGAAGATATCCACGCTCGTGCACGTCAAACTTCATACTTAGTCCCTGGGCTACAACTCACCGTCAATGACAGTCGTGGCAAGGTAAAGAGTTCGGAGATCTTTCTGCATAAGGGTGGAATCTCGGAGTTCTGCACCTTCCTCCGACCTGATGAACCCGTTGGCGAAGTTATTCGTCTGACGGGAAGTGGCGAGTACACCGAAACTGTTCCTGTGCTCGATGACAAGGGCCATATGGTTCCTACTGAAGTCAATCGGACCATGGGCGTTGATATCGCCATGCAGTGGGGCAATGGTTTCGATACGACGATGTCCTCTTTTGTAAATATTATTTCGACTCCCAAAGGTGGAACACACACCCAGGGTTTCGAGCGCGCAATTACTAAGGCGTTTAACGATGCCCTGCGTGCCACCAAGACTCTCAAGAATAATGAGATCGACGTCATCAAAGATGACGTGCTCGAAGGACTTACTGCGGTTGTCACCGTCAGAATGTCAGAACCGCAATTTGAAGGTCAGACCAAAGAGGTTCTCGGAACTGCTGCAGCCACAAAGATTGTGGCCAGTGTTGTCAGCGATGAGTTGAAGAACTTCTTTGCATCAACCAAGAGGATCGATAAGGCCACTGCTCGCGCAATTCTGGAGAAGGTTGCCGCTGCCTCACGTACTCGTATCTCAGCTCGCGCACACAAGGATCTGCAACGTCGTAAGAGCGCACTCGAAAATAGTTCCTTACCCACCAAACTCTCTGACTGCCGTTCCGATGACACGGCGCGCACCGAACTCTTTATCGTTGAGGGAGATTCCGCTCTCGGTACAACGAAGGCGGCTCGAAACTCGGAGTTCCAAGCGATCCTGCCAATCCGCGGAAAGATTCTGAATGTGCAAAAGGCATCGCTTTCGCAGATGCTAGAAAACAATGAGTGCGCCTCGATCATCCAGGTGATTGGTGCAGGTTCGGGAGCCTCCTTCACGCTCGATGATGCTCGCTATGGACGCGTCATTCTGATGTCCGATGCTGACGTGGATGGTGCGCACATTCGCTGCCTGCTCTTGACGCTCGTCTATCGCTACATGCGCCCTTTGATTGAAGATGGTCGAGTATTCGCTGCAATTCCTCCACTTCATCGCATCGATGTCGTCGGAGGAAAGCGTGGAGAGCTGTACTACACCTACTCTGATGATGAGATGAAGAAGGTCTTGGCAGATCTCACGAAGGCCGGAAAGCGCTGGAAAGAGCCGGTGCAGCGTTATAAAGGTCTGGGTGAGATGGATGCGGATCAGCTGCGCGAGACCACCATGGACCCAGAAAAGCGCACCTTGCGTCGAGTAACAATGAAGGATGCCAAGGCCGCTGAAGCAATCTTTGAACTATTGATGGGCAACGAGGTCGCTCCACGGAAAGAGTTTATTTCGACCGCAGAAATCGACCGTGATCGGATCGACGCCTAAGTTTTTAAGTTTAGGCAGCACCGATTCTGGTGCGGCGGGGAGTTGCGAAGTTCTTAGATACCGCCGTGAGTTCCGCCGAAACCTGCGCCTTGATCTTCACTTCGCTTGATAAGAGACTCTTGAGAGTAGCGATTGTTTCGCTGAGCGCTGCCTGCTCGGTTTCAAGTTCTAACTTACTCACCTTCGTGAGGCGTCGTAGTGGCATGTCGAGAATATAAGTTGCCTGCTCGTCGCTGAGCTCGAAGCCCTTCATGAGCGCCTCTTTCGCAGCGGTAGCATCTTCTGAGCCGCGGATGATCTTGATGACCTTGTCGATATCGATGATCGCCTTGAGTAATCCATCCACCAAAGTGAGGCGGCCCTCGGCCTTAGCCTTGCGGAATTCAGAGCGGCGACGGACAACTTCGATGCGGTGCTCGATAAAAACTTCCAGCAACTCTTTGAGACCTAGAGTCTGCGGCTTTCCGTTAACCAGCGCCACTGCATTGACGGAGAATTGATCCTCCATAGGGGTTAACTTGTATAGCTTCTCGAGGATCTCTTCGGGCTCATAGCCATTCTTGATCTCGATAACGACCTTGGTGCCTTGCTGTCCGTCAGAGAGATCGATGATGTCTGAGATCCCTAGGATCTTCTTGGCCTTCACCAGATCGGCGATCTTCTCAACGACCTTCTCGGGTCCGATATTGAAAGGAAATTCCGTGATGACGATGCCCTGCTTGCGTGAAGTAACCTTCTCGACGACCGCTGTTGCACGCACTTTAAAAGATCCACGCCCGGTCGCATAAGCATCTGCGACGCCTTCGAGGCCGATGATCTCGCCTCCCGTGGGGAAATCTGGTGCTGGGACAAATTTCATCAGAGATTTGAGTGTTGCCTTGGGGTTATCAATCAAGTGTTTGGCTGCAGCGACAACTTCTCCGAGGTTGTGGGGAGCCATGTTGGTAGCCATACCCACAGCGATACCAGTTGCGCCATTGACCAAGAGGTTGGGAAAGGCGGCGGGGAGGACCAATGGTTCGAGGAGTTGGCCATCGTAATTACCGCCAAAGTCGACTGTATCTTCATCAGCTTCATCCACCATCGCCATTGCAGCTGGTGCCAAACGCGCCTCGGTGTAGCGCATGGCGGCTGGACCGGCATCCAGCGAGCCAAAATTTCCATGACCATCGATCAGGGGTAGGCGGGTCGTGAAGGGTTGTGCGAGACGAACTGCGGCATCGTAAATTGCCCCATCTCCGTGCGGGTGCAACTTACCCATTACCTCGCCGACTACGCGGGCGCATTTCACATGACCACGGTCGGGGCGTAACCCCATTTCAAACATCTGATGCAGGATGCGGCGTTGTACGGGCTTCAAGCCATCGCGAGCGTCAGGGAGAGCGCGGGAGTAAATAACGGAGTATGCGTATTCAAGAAAGGAGTCGGACATCTCTTGCGAGACATCGATATCGACGATCTTGCCAGGGTTCTCGCCGGCTTTCGGAAGAACGGCTTTAGGGGTGCGTGCCATGGCGCGTATCTTGCCACGCAAATAAGGCAGGATGGGGAGGTGGGCTTTGGACTAGCAGATCTGTCGCAATCGATCTTCGCCTCACTCGGGATACCTGGCACAACGAACAAGCTCTCGCTCTCGCCTTCTCGCCGTACCTGCCTCTTACTGATTGATGGAATGGGATCTGCATCACTTGCAGCCTACGGCGCGCAATTCCCAATTTTTTCAGAGGTAAAGAGCGCCATTGGACTTACTTCACACTTTCCATCGACGACGGTTACAAACCTGACGAGCTTGGGAACGGGGGAGTTGCCGGGAGTCCATGGAATGTTGGGTTACACGGTGCGCGTGCCAAACTCTGGAACACCTGGACGATTACTCAATCCGTTGAAATGGGATGAACGAGTTGATCCACTCTTTTGGCAGAAAGTACCTACGCTCTTCGAGAGAGCCTCCGCACTTGGTTTTAGCATTACAAATATTGCTGAGAAGCGTTATGAAGGTAGCGCCTTTACGCAAGCCGCGCTTCGTGGAGCGCGATATGTCGGTGCAAATCGCCGAAATGAAATGGTTGAGGAAGCAGCCGCTGCGCTTGCAGAGCCCAACTCTTTTTCATACCTGTATGTCAACGGTTTAGATCATGCGGGACACAATGATGGCGTTGGTAGCGAAAAGTGGCTGCTAGCCCTCGCCGAAGTGGCGGAATTGATCAAAGCGCTCGTCGCAAAGTTGCCGAAGAACACCGATTTTTATGTGACCGCAGATCACGGGATGGTCAATGTCGGCGAGAAGATCGTGTTGGGCATCGACAATGATTTGATGAAGAATGTAACTCTGGTTGGTGGAGAACCACGCGCCCGTCATATGTACGTGACGGAAGGAGCTCTCGATGAAACCGTTGCACTCTGGCGAGAATTTCTGGGAGAGCGCGCGACTATTTTTTCTAAGAGTGAAGTGGTTTCAAATAATTTATTCGGCGAAGAAGTTTCAACAGAGAGCGTTGAACGGATGGGAGACTTCATTGCAATCGCCAATAGCGAGGTAATTTTGATCGACCCTACACGAGTTCCGCAGGAAACTGCGATGGTCGGACACCATGGAGGCGTGACCGATTCAGAAGTTGCTATTCCTCTTCTGAAGTTCCTTTAGATCCACCGAACATGATGTCATCCCATGATGGGATTTTTAGTCTTTTGGTAATTCCATCGCGCTTTTCGGCTTCAGTGACCTCTTCTGTCTTACTTGGACCGGTGTTGATGATGGCATCTAGCCCAGAGGACTTTGCAGAATCTACGTTTTCGCTCTGATCAACCGGTTCGCGTACCGCAACTAGTCGAGGCGCAGGGGTCGTGGAGGGGTAAACAATTCCATGCGATGGCGACTGAGCAGGCGCTTCTAGATCGTCGCCAGAGATCCAAGCCGCACCGTCATCAAGCGCTTCAAGATTGCGGTTAGGTAGATCAAAGGACCAATTTGCTTCGCTTATTCCTCCACCCTTCGTCGGGTAGAAGAGGACGATGTTCCAGGTGCCATCATGTAAACGCCAGGTATTCCATTCCACGAGCGTCATATCTACACCACGAGGAGCGAGCTGCGAGATCGTTGCGGCAGATAGCGTCGGAGCATGCTTCTCTTTGCGGAGTTGTGCGGCGAGGGCAAGGCCAATCACATAAGCGCGCTCTTGCAAGATAGGGCCAGAGAACTTTTCAACCTTCTCGGGGGTCCAGTCTGTAGAACGGGCGATGGCATCGACAGTCTCACCGCTACGCAAGCGGGCCTGCACCTCTTTGACGGTAACGGCAGAGTGTTCTTCTTCATCAACCACCGCAACGAGACGCGGTTGGTTCACGAGCGTGCGTAACTCATCATCAAGTTCAACGGTAAAGGTTTCGCCCTCTGCGGATTGAAACTTCAGGCTTTTGCCATCCTCTGTCCGTCCGATTAACCGTAATTCGCTCACGAGCAAAGAGTGCCACAAGTGGGAGGGCAAGGTTGGGAACTGGGGTGGAAGTGGGCTAGTGATCTGAGATGCGGCGCCAGGTTCGCAGGTAGGGAAGGGTGGCGACGTTCGCCAGTAGAAGACAAGCCATCGGAACGATGAAGGCTTTGCTCGCTCCCTGAGAGTCAATGATGTGACCAGTGAGAGTGCCCGGCAAGGCTCCACCAAGGGAGAGTCCAGCGATGACCCAGGAGAGGGTCTCGGTCACCTTTTCAGCAGGGACTGATTTCTCTGCAACGTTGTAGCCGGCGACGATCAATGGGGCGACTCCGATTCCTGAGAGAAAGAGCGCGATCGCGAGGGCCACCATCGAGTGGATGAAGAAGAAGGGGATAGAGAGCACCAAGATTGCAACGAGGTTGATTCGAAAGCGCGAGGCATCCTTCAACTTCCACTTAATTGATCCGTTGAAGATTGCGGCAACTCCACTACCAGCAGCCCAGATCGCGAGGACCAGCCCCGTGTATGGCGCATCATGGTGTTGTTGGGCATAACCGACAACCGTCAGGTTAGTCGCACTAAAAAAGGCCCCAATAAAAATAAATGGAAAGAAGACTGCCTGCACAACTGGCATCGCGAGAACAAATCCATGCTCGCCGCTCTCATCTTTCTTAAATGGCGCGGGCTCCGTAGAGCGCTGCGAGATGAACAGGGTGGTGCCTACTGCCATGAAGGAGAATCCCATGATCATTCCAGCGGCGGGAGAGATAAATGTTGCCGCGGAAGTTGCTACCAGCGGTCCGATAATAAAGATGATCTCATCCATCAGAGCTTCGTAGGAATACGCGGTATTGATCATCACGCGATCGTCATTGAGGACCCAGAGCCAGCGCCTGCGCGTAAGCCCTCCAACATTTGGAAGGAAGACTTCGGCGAGGAAGATGGCTGTCATCCAGACAAAAGTCGGCGCATGGTGGCTGATCGCAATTAAAAAGATGAGATCAAAGGCGATGTAGAAGGGAATGGTGTATCGAAGTACCTTGCGTTGGCCCAAGCGATCGGCGTAGCGAGACCACGTTGGGCTGAAGACGGTTG
>Ga0208618_1000059_pt1 | contig 48454 bp, 43 predicted proteins | sample CryBogCBE18Jul08_FD_184585 | JGI IMG/M metagenome (GOLD analysis project Ga0208618, IMG submission 184585) | Freshwater microbial communities from Crystal Bog, Wisconsin, USA - CBE18Jul08 (SPAdes) | ecosystem: Environmental > Aquatic > Freshwater > Lake | place: Crystal Bog, Wisconsin, USA...
CGCTGGAGCCTGAACAATATTTTCGCGACATGCGCTGCAAGCATAACGTGGACGGCGCGTAACGATCACGCGAAACTTCGGCGCGATGACATCTAGTCGCTCGCTGACATCCTCGCCAATCTTGACACGAGCGCACGCGCCACAAGCGCAGATTGTTTCTTCTGGTTCGATAATCTCTTCAACACGTTCCAGATGAGCGGGTAGCGGACGCCGACCGCCTGGTTTTTTCTTATTCTTAGGCTCCAATCGATCCAGCTGGACTTCTATCTCGCCAAGAGCAGTTTGCACCTCTTCAAAGGCAAAGGCATATTGGCTCTCATCCAGCTTCTCAGAGCTCCGACCGTAGGTGGCGCGCTGAATGGTTTTAAGGAGCAGCTGAAGACGATCAATGCGCGCCTGTCTGTCGATGTTGGCGGCATGAAGTACGGCGATCTGAGCTTCGAGAGCCGTCTGAGAGGACTGCATATCAGCATTAGAAGCCTGTAAAGTTGCAAGCTGCGCTTTGAGTACAGTCTGCGAAGACTGCATATCACTATTGGCGGCGTTTAACGTTGCAACCTGCGCTTCAAAGGCTGTTCGCGCCGAGAGCAACTCGGCGATCATCGCCTTCAGCTTTTCCGGGTCATCCGGCAGAGTGTCGCGCGTGATATCCATAGTGGAATGAGACCATAAAATCGGATGTTTGTGTACTCCTTTCTGGCCCCTGAATCACTATGTCGCAGGTTTATCCAACGCTTGTTGGTCGGGTTGCTTCCGGCACTCTGACGCGTCTCCAATCCATGCCTTCAATAAGCGCCATGAGCTGTGCTGATGAGAGACGGATCACGCCGGCCGTTAATCTTGGCCAATGAAACTGATCCTGCTCCAGACGCTTGGCAAGAAGACAAAGTCCCGTGCCGTCCCACCAGAGGATTTTGATCCGATCAGCGCGCTTGGCGCGAAACACAAAAAGAGATCCTGAAAAAGGATCTGATCCAGCATCTCTTACCAAAGCGGCGAGACCATCGATCCCTTTTCGAAAGTCTACTGGCTCAGCCGCAAGAGCAATACGCGCTTGTGGCGGGATCATGCTTCGCGCACTGCGCGAATGAGCTCAATGACGCGAGCTTTAGGAAGGTTTGGTTCAACACGCAGAACAAGCGCGCCAATGACGACCTCGCAAAGAAATGGGGCTTGAGCGCAAGATGAAGGACTGCTCTCAGAGGCAACCTCTACCAAAGTAAAGGATTGGCTCTTCTCCTTATGGATTATATCACGGCTGTTATGAGATAATGCTAGTTTACGCCATCGAAAAAGCTGCGTTGGAAACATTCCATGAGCGCGGGCTATCGCCGAAACATTGGCATCAGGCGCACAGGCTTCCTCTATAATCCGATCTTTCGCCGCCTTCGACCACTTACGTCTCGGTCTCATCGGAGATGCATCCAAGATCTGGAATGTTTTAGAACTAGCCATAGGGCTGGATATAGGATCGATCTGCAACTAAGCCTCCTTAATCAAGAGGACAGATCATCTCAAATCATAATAACAAGCGCTACACGGGGCGCGTTAGACGCTTACTGTTTTTTGGAACAAAGGGAACGTCTTTTCCCACGCCATAGCCAGGGCTGACGCTGCCTGTGCCAGAGCTGTTGATTTGTCGGATATAGTTTCCCTGATGACCCCAGCCAACAGAGACTTGCCAGAGATCCGTCACGTTCCCTGTTAGTCCGAGTTCGCCGCCATTTGTCTGTGTATTCGCTAAAACGGCGTTTGTTGCTGTTGCGACAACAGGTTGGTTGGATCTATTAAGTTGATAAAGCGCGCCTGTAAATAATAGGCGTGGCATAATCTCTGCTTTAAAACCTGCTTCAAAATTCTGAAAGCCTTGGGGCGCAAGATTAGCGAGTGTTGGTGTGAGGAGAACAAATTGATCTCCAGCCATCGGCACATAAGATCGAGAATAGCTGCCATAAAGTGATAGTTGCTCAAATGGTTTGACAACTAAGCCAAATCTTGGCGACCATAGATTATCAATTCTATTCAGTTGAGCATTCGTTATGCCGCCATTTTCATCAAGTTCTGTTTGACCAACGCTGCCAATTGGCGGAACATCGCCACCTTTAAAGTGCAGATCAAAGCGATCATATCTTATGCCTGCAATAACATCGATAAATTTAGTGATGGCGATTTGATCTTGGCTATAAGCTGCAGCTAAATCTAAATTTGTATTTCTTTTTTGGACGGCATTAATAAAGCTGATTGGATTATAGACGGTTGGCATAAAATATGGCGTATCCAGAGATGGGGTCTGGCAATCAAGATTAAAGCAGGGGAAATTAATTCCATTATAGGATTTCTGATTGCCAGCTTCGAAACCATTGAGCCATTGATGTTTGATCTCTGGCGTTGTCTCAAAACGATAAATAAAATCATTCTGACTAAAAACATTGGTTCTTGGGGAATCTCTATTATAGCCGCTGAGCTCAAATACTCCTGGTCCATTAAGTTCTAATGGGCCTTCTGCATAAGTGTTTTGGTATTTTTTCTGATAATTAGCGTAGACCGTATGTGAGCGTATTTCTAAGCCAAAGTCAGTTTTATGTTGTAGGTTTAAATCTACAGAGTTGAGGTCTACTTTTGAATAATTAACCTGGGCAACTGACGGGTTTCCTACGCCAAAGTAGGTCCAGTTGCCGGTTGAATAAGGATAGCCTGGATAGGCAAGCAACGTGTCATTAACGAAGACGCCTCCAGTTGAGGGAATGCCACGATCAGCTGTTCGGCGATCTCGAAAATGTTCATAGCTGAGAGTTAGAAATGTGTTTTCTTGAGGTTTCCAAGTTAGCGTTGGGCTAATGCCGTAGCGTTCTAGCGCAAAGAAGTTACGATAGCTGTAGGATTGCTCATAAAGACCATTCAGGCGCACAGCAAATTGATCTGATATGGCTTGTCCAAAATCAACGGTTGTGCGTTTGCGGCCAAAACTGCCTGTGCTTACTTCAACATTGCGAATTGTTTCGCCGTTGGCTTTTTTCATTACTCTATTGACGATGCCGCCGCCATTTCCGCGACCAAAAATTAGTGCGGACGGCCCTTTTAAGACCTCAATATTCTCGGTTGCATAGAGGTCTCGATAATATTCTGCATCGTCTCTGACGCCATCTCGAAAAAAATCAGAGGTCGTTGTCTGGCCGCGGATATTGATCTGGTCGGTGTTGCCTTCGCCTAGAACAACAGTGACGCCAGGCACATAGGATAGAGCCTGGCCGAGGCTTATGCTGTTTCTATCCTCAAATTGTTGACGCGTGACGATGCTCACTGATTGTGGCAAGTCCATCACAGATGTTTCGGTTTTTGTCGATGAAGATGTGTTGGCCGCTCTATAACCGTCAACGCCTGTTGGTCCATAGCCAAGTCTTCCGTCAGATGCGACAAAACTAGGGGGTGAGGCAATAGGTGAGGGGCTGGAGGGCTGAGGATTTGCGGCTGGCGTCGCATGCGGGGGGCGTGGCTTGGCTGCGATAACTTTGGGTTTGGCTTGAGTATGCGTTATGTGAATCGTCGGCAAAGCCTGCTGCGCGGCTGCATTTGCGCCGCCGAAAGCAATAAATAAGGCGATTAAGATAAAGTAGTTTTTGTTCCAGCCAGGCATTCGACTTTTAACTCGTCATTCTTCTTCAGATGTCGAGTATTATTTTTCATTAGATGCAGATCCAAAATCAAATAAAGCTATTCTAAACTAGCGCTTATTCGTGAGACTGTGGCAAAATCGCCACGGTTTCCCTGGAATAGGTCCAGATTTGATGTTTCAAATAGAGTGCGCCGCCCGCTTAAGATAGGATCTATTCTAAACTGCACTTAATTTGAACTACTGTGATGAAACCCTGGATCTCTTCTGTTGGCGCAGGATGTCTCCAAAAGCTTGCGCGCTTACCGCTAGAAACAAGGGCAGATAATGAGAGTTTTGCAAGAATAAGTGTCAGCTGAAGAAGCAGCGTTTATTTTTTTATAAGAAATCTGGATATTATTGTTTGAATTGCCTCATACTTGGGATTTCGCGCTAGAATTCTACTTCTAATTCCTCAATGGCCTCTTCTTCCTTAAAGGCTTCCACAGTCCAGTCGCGTAGATATGTCCAATCAAGAATCCTGTCGCGATATGTTTCACAGGTGCGTCCGAGCTTAACATCATAGGTTTTAAATCTTGTGGCGACAGGCGCATACATCGCATCGGCAAGCGTTGGATGTCCAAATAAATACGGGCCGCCATACATGTCTATGCATTCTTTCCAGATATGACATATCCTATCGGTATCTTGTTGAGCTTTTGACCATATTTTAAATTTTGGAAAATGGCCTTTTAGATTCATTGGCATGGCTGATCGCAACGCATTAAATCCAGAATGAATTTCTCCGCATATAGATCGGCAATGCGCCCGCTCTCGAATGTCTTTGGGTAACAGGTTTTTTTCTGGCTTAATCTCGTTTAGAAACTCGCCAATCGCCATTGTATCCCAAATTTTAGTTCCCTCATATGTCAGACAAGGCACTAAAATTGAGGGAGAGAGGAGAAGGATTTCTGCGCGTGCGGCGGCATCCTCAAGATTTATCACAATCTCATTAAATTCAATTTCCGACATCCTCATCATAAGCCAGCCTCTGAGAGACCAAGAAGAATAGTTTTTACTGCTAATTGTTAATGTTGGTATTGAGATTGTCATCGCAGCCCCCTTTGGGAATAGGCGTGAGCAAATGTCGTACCGAAAGCAGGCTGAGTGGCATAGGTATTGCTGCGACATGTATGGAAAATTGGATCTTTAAAATAATTCATGATTTACAATGCATATCAAAGCTATGCTGATTTCGCGCAGTCAATCCGGGTGGCGGCTTGCGGAAGCCATAAAATATTGGATTCCTGGTATGGGTTAAGCCCCATTGAGCCATTTCGCTACATGGCGGCCTTTCAGGAGCTTGTTGCCTTCACAGGCTTTACGCATAGTCGTCCTGACTATGATATCTATGACATATGCCCAGATTCTGGGCAGAGGGTTCTATTAAGTGATGAACTCATTACCGAAACGCCCTTTTGTTCCTTGCGGCGTTTTAGCAAACGCGCGTCTCAAAATGAGCCCAACGTCTTGCTCGTGGCTCCTATGTCAGGGCATTTCGCCACCTTATTGCGTGGGACCATTCAAACCCTTTTAAGGGACCATAATGTCTATGTGACGGATTGGCGTAATCCTCGAGATATACCCCTCGATGAGGGGATTTTTTGTTTCGATGGTTTTGTCGAGCATATTATTAATTTTATCAAAAAGATTGGTCGTCAGACTCATGTCGTCGCAGTTTGTCAGCCGGCTGTTCAGTCGCTTGCTGCTGTTGCTCTTATGTCTGAGGATAATGATCCAGATCTGCCAGCAAGTCTTACGCTTATGGCAGGACCTATCGATACGAGAATTGAGCCAAGCGAAGTTAATAAATTTGCTGCGTCAAAATCTATTGAGTGGTTTAGGCGTAATATGTTGGGCCGTGTTCCAGAAACATCTTTGGGCGCAGGGCGCGTTGTTTATCCCGGTTTTGTTCAATTAAGCGCTTTTATGAGTATGAATATGGCGCGGCACTCCAAAGCCTTTATGGATTTTTTTGAAAAACGCATAGGAAGCGATCATCAAAAGGCTGATCAAATTAAAGAGTTTTACAAAGAATATTTTGCAATCATGGACTTGGATGCATGCTTCTATTTGGAAACAGTCGAGCGCGTCTTCCACAATCATGAATTGGCTTTGGGCACACTTAAATATAAGGAGCGAACAGTAAATCCGGCAGCAATTAAGAAAACATTTTTGCTCACTGTTGAGGGTGAGCGTGATGATATTTGTTCTGTAGGCCAAACATTAGCAGCACAAGATTTATGCACTGGGCTGCGCCCATATTTAAAGAGCCACTACATGCAGCCTGGCGTCGGGCATTATGGCGTGTTCAACGGTAAGCGGTGGGATAGTCAAATTTATCCAATCGTGCGCGACCATATTCACGCAAGCGACTAGAGCGTCGGTTTATTTTAAGACTGACAAAAGCGAAGATATCGGGAAAAAATACATTAAGTCATTGTTTTTATTTAAAGTAATTCCGGCCATAGGCTAGTCGACATAAGAGGCTGGGTAGCTCAAATTTTAATCATGGCATGAAACTTGATTGTGATTATTGGCAAAGCTTTAGGCGCTTTGTTTAAGATTAGGTCATTTTACTATCGTGTAGGGTTGCGCCGTCCAATGGCGGAAAGATGGATGAAATCATACTGCAGAATAGATATGACATCATTGTTGGTTTGCGCGGATCCTACAAAGCTGCTGAATGTGAATAACATAGTCTGATGTCGTCAGGCACATCGCTTTTGCTGGAGATAAAGATGCTGATTGGTCGCCGTTTGTTGCAAATAAACACTGTTCTCACAGCAGGCGTTCTTGCGTTATGTCTTCCCTCTTTTAGCTTTGCAGAAGAGTCAAAACTGCAAGAATGTGCGGCAAAATATGTTATTGCAAAAGATAAGAATGAATTAGCTGGAAAAAGTTGGCAGGATTTTTATGCCTCATGTCAGGCTCCGGCCACAGAGAGTAAAAAATCTTACTCTGCGGCAAAGCCAGAAGAAATTATCAAAGTTTGCGCGACAACTTTTCAAGAGACGAAAGCGGCAAATGGACTGAATGGCCAGAGTTGGCAGGACTTTTATAAAGTCTGTAGCCAGGCAATCGCAGAGGCTTCGCCATCTTCTGCTCCAGAAACAAAAGATTTAAAGGAGCCAGTAAGCGCGGCGCCACAATCGCCAGACGCCCCATCGGGACAGACGCCAACAAGTTCGGCAGTTGCGCCGATAGAGGATAAGGCTTCGTCTCCATCAGACACGGCGCCACCAAAAGAGATTAAGCCTGTCAGCTCAGTTAAGAAGAAGCCAGCGTCAGCAGCTAAGCAGAAGAAAGTTGCTCCAATAAAATCTGAATAATACACAGCTTAAGCTCACCTAGCTGATTTAGGCGTCGCCCTTCGTCTTATGCCGACACTAGGCTCTTTTGTCGCGCCGTCACTTTTGAGGGCGCGACACTCTGGACGAAACTTAATATTTTAAAATTTGACGCGGTAATTGCCACGATCAGAAACAGCAAAAGGTTTCTGCTTGGAGTGAGCTTAATGGCGGCTGCGGTGGATCAGGGGCTAAAAGATTGGAACGAATGATAGGCGTATGACCATGTATGTGCTCCAGATTCATCATTCTGGATGCATTCAGGACCTTATCCCGTTCTAATCATAGCTGGGTTAATTTGTTTTCTGACCTGGCGGTCGAATGAACATTGAATATTGAAAATGACAAACATGCCAAAACTTGAGAAACCGAGCCTCGTTCACGCGGCAGCGCCTTATATTCATTCATCGGCTGACCCAATAGGAGCATAAGAATTAATTAATGAAAAAAAGTAGCCTAGTCAGTGAGGGGTAATAAATATCAAGATCCTTTTGGAAATATATAGGGGCTGTATTTTCTTACCAGTTCAGCCTGGTCAATGAAGTTTTTGCCCTCTCCAAGCAAGTCTCTTGAGCCGATCATCCATTCCCATGCATGGTAAAGAACGACGGCCATTGCAAGGCATATGGCAACTGACATCAACACTTCCAGCTGATTTATTTTCATAGTGGCTCTTTATGCTGTGTTGCTTAAATTTCTAGTCTTGCTGTTTTTTGCTTAAATTCTTCGTTTTTCAGATAAGCATCCATTTCTGACATACAAGATGCGCTAATGGATCTTGGCGGTTTCAGTATGTCGTCTCAAAACCTTAACTATTAGGAAAATAGATGTGATCGGATAAAAGGACGATGCCGCTAATAAGTTAAAAAATGATATCCTAAACAGATCTAGATAGATTGACGCAATTACATGAGCTTTAAATTATCGATCACATGATTATTTCCTATTTGAAATAAGTGAAATTCTGAGCGCTAAATATCATCTAAACTCTCATATAAAAGATGAGTAGAATCCGATTTTATCATTATGACGTTGATTGCGCCGTATTTGTCGTTTGTCTTAGGGAAATCTGACGCCGCTGTAACTTTGATCTTCTTCTTTGAGAAGAAATTATTCGACGCGGAAATTAATAATGACGGTACAAAATTTTGTTCACGCCTTTTGCCTACAGGCTGAGCCGGCCTCTGCTCATGGCTGTCAAACTATGATGTCGTCTTTGAACTTGGATGTTGGGCATGCGTGCGAAAATAAAAAAGCGGACGCTGGTTGCGTCCGCTTTTCTCCTCCCCGACTTGGACAATCGCTGTTGGTAGACCCAAAGTCTTATAACCAGCGGGTGCGACAACCTAACGCACCATGCGCTGCCGTCAATAGGAATTTTTTCACTAAATCCATGCTCAATTAATAGGCTGACTGAATAGTAAATTCTCTTGACCATGCTGCGCTGCACAATGATACTTGTATAGCTCAGTTTGAGTCCTTGGCTCAATTCCCTCTGAGCTTTCCTCCCTAGACTTGGACCGCTGGCGACAGCGGTCCTTTTTTATTTGTAAACATTTTGGTCTTCCAATAATGTATGTTTCATTCCCGAGATCTTATGTGCTTTTCCATTTGATGCGCGTCGTCAGCCTCAAATGCGATTGAAACGTTTTTAAGCAATGTCGCTTTGCCGAGGCTTTATGAGCGCTTGTTATGCTCGTCAGCCTGCATCAAAAGCGGGGGGCTTTTTTGACCACCCCATACGCTGTCGTTTATCTGGGCTGTATGCCAGAAATTCTTTCCAGTGATATCTCCCAACCCCATACTCTCTCACCAAACAACCGTTGAAATGACGTAGAGTTCTAATGCATTGGGAAACATGGCGTGCGCCCGTGTGATTGTGAATTCTATCCTTCGGGCTTTGGTTGCTTCAAACCATCGTCTCAAAAGATTTTTTTACCGAAATCACTTGGCTTTTATGAGATTGACAATGAAATGCCGCTCTTTCCTCTCTCAGCCGCCTATGTCAGAATTGATTAAAATTTAAAATCATTCTGGGAGACGCATTCATGTCAGAGGGTTATAAAAACGAGTTTCAATCAGATACCCCGCATACCGATAATAATGCCACGCCTGTGAGCTTTGATCAGGTCGATGGCGCGAGGGTAGTTCATGTTTTTGATGGCGAATATCGCAGTGCAAAATTAACGGGGACATTTCAGGTAGCTGTCAATCAAGGCCCTCTCACCGCAGAAAGTGAGGCGTTTTATGCTGAATGCTACTGGTTTGGCTGTAGGCCTGGGATGAGCTGGCCGCTTATCCGTCTTGTTTCCAGATGTTGGCGGGAAGAAAAAAACTACATTGGACCGGTCATAAGAAATATCGGTCGGTTGAAATCAGAATAAATGACCAGTTACGCCTCAGGCGCATGCTGTTCTATCTGTAATATAGATTAAAGATAGATTGCTTCAGTCCTTCGCACATTCGCAATCCTATATGTGACGCAAAAACCACACTGATATGTTTTCTGGCCCAAAGCGCAACGACGCCATGATTTTGCCATTAGCGGAATTAACTATTCTCCCACGCCCCTCCTTGGGCGTTTCCTCCCTTTGACTTGGACCGCTGGGTTTCCAGCGGTCTTTTTTTGTCGCTACAAAGTGCTTGCTGTTCTGAATGCTATTTATTGGCTTCAAGATTAGCTCTTAGCAGCCGCTTCCTCACGCGCGACCTCTCTCCAGCCAATATCTTTGCGATAAAATCCTTCAGGCCAATTGATCGCTTTCACCGCCTTGTAGGCGTTTTTTTGCGCCAGTGATATTGTTGTAGCAAGGGCTGTCACATTTAATACGCGTCCGCCTGCAGCCAGGAGCGTGTTGTTTTCCAGTCGCGTGCCGGCATGCGTAATGATGATGTTCATATCTTGCGCCGCCAACTCCAGTCCCTGAATTTTTGTATTTAGGACAGGTTGCTGCGGATAATTTTGTGCAGCCATGACGATTGTGAGCGCTTTATTATCAGCAAAGCGTGGAGGCGCTTGCGGCAAGGCTCCCATAGCGCAGGCCAACATGAGTTCAACGAGATCATCTTGTAATCTCGGAAGGATCACCTGCGCCTCCGGATCCCCAAAGCGCACATTATATTCGATGAGTTTGGGTCCGTCGCTTGTGAGCATGAGACCGGCATAGAGAATGCCCTTAAAGGGTGCGCCATGCCGCCACATCGCCGCTAGAGTCGGATTGATAATCTCTCGCATAATTTGATGCGTCAGCCTATCGTCGATGATTGATGCCGGCGAATATGCTCCCATGCCGCCTGTATTAGGGCCAGTATCGCCATCGCCAACACGTTTATGGTCCTGCGCTGTTGTAAACGGATGTGCATGTAGCCCGTCACAAATTGCAAAAAAAGAAGCCTCTTCGCCGATTAAGCATTCCTCAATGACGATTTCCGCCCCAGCCTCGCCGTAGGCGCCCGCAAACATCGACAAAACAGCCTGTTCAGCCTCTTCAATAGTTGCCGCAACGACAACGCCTTTACCGGCGGCGACGCCATCAGCTTTTACGACGATAGGCGCGCCTTTGCGGCGCACATAAGCGAGTGCTGCGTCCAGATCTTTGAAGCGTTCATAGGCGGCTGTGGGTATGTTGTTGGCGCGACAGAGGTCTTTTGTGAAGCCCTTGGAGCCTTCAAGTTGCGCCGCGGCTTGTGACGGACCAAATACTGGGATCTCGGCTTTTGTGAGGGCGTCCGCTAATCCCCCAATCAGTGGTTGCTCCGGGCCAATGACGACAAGGCCGACGTCATGGTTCACGCAGAAGACGCAAACTGCTTCATGGTTGTTGAGATTAAGCAGAGCTTTTTCACCAATTTCTGCTATTCCCGGATTGCCTGGCGCGATAAAAAGCTTAGTCAGACGCGGGCTTTTTACGAGGGCGTTGGCGATAGCATGCTCACGTCCGCCAGAACCTATCAGCAAAATATTCATCTCGCGCCTTTTTGGTTGCTATCTGGCGAGCAGCTACGCATCAGCCAGATGGTGGTTGCGTGACTATTGAAACAGGGGAGAGGGCGTTGACTCTAAATACATGTGTCAGACTATTGCTGCATGTTATTTTCTGTTTTCTGACTCTGTTTGGGGCGGCGGCGCAAGCTGCGCCAATCAAGATATTAGTTTTTGGCGACAGTCTGGTGTCTGGCTATGGACTCAAGCCTACGGAGGCCTTTCCGCCAATGCTTGGCCTTAGATTGCAGGCGGAAGGTTACGAGGTGGTAATCGCAAATGACGGCGTGCCAGGCGAAACGACTGCGATGGGGCTTGCTAGACTGACGTCGGCAGCGGAAACCCGGCCTGATCTAGTGATCCTGGAGCTTGGCGCAAATGATATGCTCAATAATGCGCCGCTTAAAGAAACACGGTCTAATCTTGAGCGGATGATAAGAGAGTTTCGTCGCGCGGGCGCCCATGTCGTCCTCGCTGGGATGGTTGCAAGAAGCGACTTGCCTGCGGCCTATCGATCTCAGTTTGATGCTCTTTATCCAGAACTTGCCAGAAAATTTTCCATCGCTCTATACCCCAATTTTCTAGCGGGCGTCGGGGGGGATCCTGCGCTAACCCAGGAAGGCGGCCTGCATCCCAACGCCGCGGGCGTAAAAGTCATTGTTGAGCGAATCTCTCCAACAATTCATGCCGCGCTACGCGAAAGGGGCGTCAAACGACGTCGGTTTCCTTTTACCAGCGAATAAAGCTCTTCCCTGACTGCCGTCTGATGCATTAAACACGGCTTCAGTCTCAATCCAATCGTTCCAGTCTCAATCACCCGTTAGAGCTTCATCCTATGGCGCGTCAATTCATCTACCATATGCAGGGCCTTACCAAGACCTATCCTGGCGGCAAGAAGGTTTTGGATAATATTCATCTTTCCTTCTATCCAGACGCTAAGATTGGCGTATTGGGTGTCAATGGCGCAGGTAAATCAACCTTGTTGCGCGTTATGGCGGGCATAGACAAAGATGTCACGGGAGAAGGCTTTGTCGCTGATGGGGCGCGCGTCGGTTATTTACCGCAAGAGCCGCAACTTGATCCAACTCTGGATGTTCGCGGCAATGTCATGCTTGGCGTTGCAGAAAAGAAGAGCATTCTCGATCGTTATAATGATCTCGCCATGAATTATTCAGACGAGACGGCAGATGAAATGACCAAGCTTCAAGACGAGATCGAAGCTAAGGGCTTATGGGATCTGGATAGTCAGGTTGATCAGGCGATGGATGCCTTAGGCTGCCCGCCAGATGATGCGGATGTCACTAAGCTCTCTGGTGGTGAAAGGCGTCGCGTTGCGCTCTGTAAGCTCTTGTTGGAGCAGCCTGATATGTTGTTGCTCGACGAGCCAACCAACCATCTTGACGCTGAAACGGTGAATTGGCTTGAGGGGCACTTAAGGAATTATCCTGGCGCGATATTAATTGTCACCCATGATCGATACTTCCTTGATAACGTCACAGGGTGGATCCTGGAGCTCGATCGCGGTCGCGGTATTCCTTATGAGGGGAATTACACCACTTGGCTAAAGCAGAAACAAAAGCGACTGTCGCAGGAATCCAGCGAAGATAAAGCGCGTCAGAGAGCATTAGAGGCGGAAAGCGAGTGGATCGCCTCATCTCCCAAAGCGCGCCAAGCAAAAAGCAAGGCGCGTATTCAGCGTTATGAAGAACTAGTCGCCAAGCAAAATGATAAGGCGCCAACGACTGCGCAAATTATCATACCTGTAGCTGAACGTCTTGGTAATAATGTGATTGATTTTGATCACATCGCTAAGGCTTTTGGCGATAGGCTTTTGATTGACGATCTTTCCTTTAAACTTCCTCCAGGCGGCATTGTTGGCGTCATTGGTCCTAATGGTGCGGGTAAAACGACTTTGTTTCGCATGATCACAGGTCAGGAAAAACCCGACAAAGGCGTCATTGAAATTGGAGAAAGCGTACAGCTTGGTTATGTTGATCAATCAAGAGACGCATTACATGCCGACAAAACAGTTTGGGAAGAGGTATCTGAGGGCAATGAAGTCATTTATCTCGGAAAACGGGAGATAAATTCGCGCGCCTATTGTTCGGCTTTTAATTTTAAAGGCGCGGATCAGCAGAAAAAAGTCGGACAGCTTTCTGGAGGTGAACGCAATCGTGTGCATTTGGCGAAAATGTTAAAGAGCGGCGCCAATGTCTTGCTGCTGGATGAGCCGACTAATGATCTTGATGTTGATACCTTGCGTGCGCTGGAAGAAGCTCTTGTTGATTTTGCTGGATGCGCTGTAATTATTTCGCATGATCGTTTTTTCTTGGATCGCATCGCAACTCATATTCTTGCTTATGAAGGCGATAGTCATGTCGAGTGGTTTGAAGGCAACTTCGCTGATTATGAGGAAGACAAGAAACGCCGCCTTGGCGTTGATAGCGTCATCCCGCATCGACTGAAATATAAAAAGTTCACGCGTTAAGATCTGTTCAGATGGATCGATCATGTCTGCAAGCCTGCTGCGTTAAGCGCTGGGGGCTTGCTGTGGCAAGTTCTTGGGCGTTTTTGCTGACGCGGAAGGTCTAGAATATTAAACAAAAATTGGGTTTATCTTCTCGCTAATGAGTTTTTCCGTTGCGTCATAAGCTGATTAACTTACTAAATTAATATACTTTGTTGCTCTAATGCCTTGACAGGATTGTCTATTTCGCCTGTGGTCACGATTTCGCCACTTGACCATGAACACTGAAGGGCTCGATTCTTATCAATTAGAATTTGGAGGGGCGATGCGGTTCAATGTTCAGACAGCAGCAATCGTCATTCTGACAACCCTTAGTCTTTCAGCTTGCGGCCCCTCACAGTCGCCGATTGCCTCTGCGCCACAATCCTACATTGATGAGCCGCGCTCAAATAAAGAAATCAGCGTTGGCTCCACCGGATTAGCGTCACGTATTGCGCATTTTGCCCGATTGTATCAAATCCCAGAATCTCTCATTCATCGTTCGGTGCGTCGTGAGAGCAACTATAATCCAGCCGCTAAGCACGGACCCTATTTTGGTCTCATGCAAATTCGGCACGATACGGCGCGCAGTATGGGCTATGAGGGTGCTCCAAGCGGGCTTCTTGATGCTGAAACAAACCTGACCTATGCCGTACCCTATCTCGCCAATGCATATATGTTGGCCAATGGCGATGAGGCGCGGGCAATTCAGCTTTATGCTGCAGGCTACTACAATGAGGCCAAGCGCCGTGGCATGCTCTCCAAGTTGCACAAAAGCGCTAAAAAATAACAGTTATTCTGTTTGGGGAGTGAGTGTGCTGCGAACCTTTCCCCCCTGGAGGTCATTGCCAAAAACGCTGGATTCTCCTGTGGCAACGTCATAAATCGCTCTGTCCCCCGTAACAACGGTTTCATTTTGCGTAATTTTTACATTTCCAGTTAGATAGACTTTGTTCTGACTTTTGTCGTAACTGCCGTTGTCTCCAATACTGATTTGATCTTTTGTAACGAGTTTTACTGGCCCTTGAGCGTCGATATGTTTAACGCGATCGTTGCCAGTGGTTTTTTTTGTATTATTTTTCTCGTCGTCTAGAAAAATAATAAGACGGGATGCCTTGAGTGTGGATGGGCCATTCACCACCAAAACATCGCCATTATAGATGAGTTTTTGCTCTTTATCGAAAAAATCAAGCGTCGCAGCGTCCACTGTTAATGGGTCTTTAGCTGACGCCCCGGGCAGGATGCCCTTTGTTCGACCTTTTCCATAAACTGTCCCGCTCGACATAAGTAGGAGTATGGAAATGGTTAGAATAAATAGTTTTCTATACAAGAGGATGCTGATCATTGAGTTGCGTGGAATGCGTTTGAAGGCTCGGCGCCTTCGCCATACAGCGTAGAGTGAACGCCGCCGCTAAAAAGAGCATGGCTTTCATTTTGTGAGAACTCAAGGCCTTTTGCAGTTATTTCGCCGCCTTCAAGCTTCATAATAACTGGCTTATTAGAGGTCATCTTGCTTGACTTGAAATCCATTGTGGCGGTTTCGAGGCGCATATCAAATTTTTTAGGGTCATGAATAATAACGCCGCCGCTCATGTCCGCGCGGTCAGCCTTGGTGCTGTACATCCCCTTTACTGCGGTGAGCGATATGGTGCTATTGGCGTTGTTTTCTACCAAAACTTCAACATGATCGAGATCAATCACGTCGGGTGCGGCGATGTCTTGAACGCCAGTTTTTGCGCGTATTTCATAGGGCCGACCATCTTTCTGATAGCCAACCAATTTTGGCGAGTCGATGACAATTTGCGATCCCTTCATCGCAACGCGCGCGAGTCTTAGGTCAACAGGAAGAAACTTCAAGGAACTGATAATAAGGCCAATGGCGACCAGCGCCATCACACCGCCCGCGCCCCAAAGTATCCAGCGACGAAGCCTGGCGACGCGCGCAGTATGGCGCAGCGCCGCTGGGAAAGCGCTCTCTCTTTTTGACGTAAGCGCGTCTAATCTCTCGCGGCCTGTTCGGACCTGCGGCGTGTCGTTCATGCCTGCATTATCGGGGCGGTCGGTGGCGAATTCGAGGCGCCGGGCTCGCCTTGTTTACTCGTGCGAAAAAATATCCACCGCTGGCCAGCCTGCAAGATCTAGTTGCGTTCTAATCGCCAGAAACGCGAAGCAGCCCCCGGCAAGCGCGGTTCTGTTTTCTCGCGCCAGCATCGAATCGAGCCGTTCTTTCAGTTGATGCAGATAAAGCACATCTGACGCAGCGTAGGCCTGCTGGGCATCAGTGAGGTACTGCGCGCCCCAGTCAGATGATTGTTGTTGCTTGGAGATTTCTACGCCCAGTAATTCTCTGACAAGGTCTTTTAAGCCATGGCGGTCAGTATACGTCCGGCACAGTTTGGAGGCAATTTTGGTGCAATAGACCGGCTCAGGCATGACGCCAAAAGTTTTGGCGAGAATCGCCATGTCAAACCGTGCAAAATGAAATAACTTTAGAACGCTCTGATCAGCGAGCAATTTCTGCAGATTGGGGGCTTGCGTTTGTCCCTGGGCGATTTGTACCAGCTCAACATCGCCATTGCCATAGGAAAGTTGAACGAGACATAAGCGATCGCGATGAGGGTTAAGGCCGAGCGTCTCCGTGTCAATAGCAACGATTGGGGAGAGTGGCTTGGCGTTAGGTAGATCGCCTAGATGCAACTTTATGGTCATGTCGTTTATCCCATGGAGTGCGTTTCGTCCTTTTAAAGGAAAAAACGTAGAAATGTCTAAATTCTGTAAGTTCAGCCCTTGTCAGGACTAAGTTGTATCGCCACTAATAGCCGATCTTTCTCGAGCATGGACGCTAGCGTGACCAACGAACCTATTGGATTTGACGCTGTTGAGCGTCGCTTTAATGCACGCTTTATCGAATTATCCATTCGTATATTGGTTATTGGATTACTGTTTTATTGGACGATCACCATCATCCAACCCTTCGCGCCAATCTTTGTTTGGAGCGGGGTTATGGCGGTGGCCTTTTATCCGCTGTTTGAAAAACTTTCCGCTCTGCTCGGCGGGCGTCGCATTTTGACTGCGACACTAATGACTCTTGGTGGGCTTGTGCTTGTTATTGGTCCAGCAACATGGATCGCATTTGGATTTATTGAACCGGTTAAGGATTTTATCGCCGGCATTGACTCAGGCGATCTTTCTATTCCCCCGCCGCCAGAAACAGTCAAAGATTGGCCGATAGTTGGACCGCAAATATTTTCCTATTGGGAGCTTGCATCCACTAATTTGCGTAGCGCCGTGACGATGATCGCGCCACAACTAAAACCTGTTGGCGAATACATGCTCGGCGCGGCGCGTAATGCGGGAGATGGCGCCCTTAAATTTCTTTTATCTGTTCTCTTGAGTGGTTTTGTTATTGCCTCGGGTGCACAATTATTAGCCATGACTCGGGCTTTGGCTCGACGAATTAATCCATCAAGCGGGGACCAATTTGTTAATTTAGCCGGAGCGACAATCAACGCAGTCTCGCGTGGCGTTATGGGTGTCTCGCTTGGCCAAGCCATTATAGGTGGTGTTGGGATGGCGCTTGCCAAAGTCCCAGCCGCAAGCCTTTTGACAATGGCTATTTTAGTGCTCGGAATTATTCAGGTTGGCCCCTTGCTTGTTGTTGCGCCCGTTGTGTTCTGGGCATGGACGCACTTAAGCACAGGGGCGGCTATTGCACTGACGCTTTGTATGCTGACGGTGAATTATATGGATAATGTTTTAAAGCCGATGCTTTTGGCGCATGGTCTATCGACACCCATGCTCGTGATTTTTATTGGTGTTATTGGCGGCGTTATTGCTCATGGATTACCAGGTCTATTTGTTGGTCCTGTCGTTCTTGCGGTGATCTGGGAGCTCGGAAAAGCTTGGATTGAAGAAGAGCCTCCTGTCTCTGAAGTTGACGAGTAAAGATCATTACAACAGCAAAAAGTAATTTAGCCTCAGGCTATTTTAATTGCCGCGAAGCGCATTGAGAACTTTCAGGCTCGCACGTCCGTTGCGTTGAAGGCCCACACGACCTTGATAGTCGGCAATTGCTTCTTTTGATTTTGCGCCAATGACGCCGTCTGCATCACCAACGTCATAACCTTGCCGATTAAGCAACGCTTGTAATTCACGTCTTTCTGCACGAGAAAGACCTGGATCATCTGTGGGCCACGGAGTTTGAATGCCATGACCGCCTCGCAGCATGTCTGACAGTATGCATATTGCAAGCGCATATGACTCGGCTGCATTATAGCTGTAAATCGCATCAAAGTTTTTGGTAACCAAAAAAGCTGGGCCATTGCGACCGGCGGGCAGAAGCAAGGCGGCGGAACCGCCGCCTAAGCCGCCGCCATCAATCTTAGTAAGCCCTCGGGTCTCCCATGTGGACATGGATTGACGATGCGTGCGTCCTGATGGTCCTGAATAATCGGCTGGCAGCTTGACTTCAAAGCCCCATGTCTCGCCGGCGCGCCATCCAGCTTTACGCAGGAAATTTGCTGTCGAGCCCAAAGCGTCTGGGGCTGAGCTGGCGATATTTTTCCTGCCGTCGCCATCATGATCAACAGCGGTTGTCAGAAAGGTTGAGGGCATGAATTGCGTATGTCCAAATGCGCCAGCCCATGAACCAAGAAATTCATCTGGCAGAATATCGCCGCTGTCAAGAATCCTCAGGGCGGCAATAAACTCTTTACGCCAATAATCATTTCGGCGCGGCGCATCACACGCCAGCGTCGCCAGCGATTGAACGACTGAGCGCTTGCCAAAACTTTTACCAAAGTCTGATTCAACACCCCAGACAGCAACGACTGTCGCAGGATCTACGCCATATCGCGCTTGTGCGCTGTTAAGCGCGCTCGCATATTTACGAAGAAGTGTTTTTCCTTCCTCAACGCGCTCCTCATCGGCCAGACCAGAAATATAATCCCAAACCGGTGTAGTGAACTCCGGTTGTTTGTCCATGAAGCTCACAGCGTCATTTGGCGTCAAGCCGTCCGTTGCAGCAGAGATTGTTTCTTGTCGCACGCCCGCGCCAGCTGCAGCTTGACGAAGACTGCCGAGGCAGGAAGAAAAATCTGCCTGCGCTGGCGATGCGCATAGCAGGATGAGGACGAGAGCAAGTGCGGAATGATTCGTTTTCATACGCTAATGCTAACGCACTGATGGATCATTTTCACGTCATGCGTTAAAGTTCTCGGATAGATTGTTGGTCTGCCTGGTTTTTTTTGCCCTCTACGTGTCAGTATCCGTATTTATGCGCTCAAGCATTGCGTCTTGGATCGCGATCGATCTAATCATGCTTCATCTTTCGGCTAACCTTTAAGTGAAGAGACGGCCCGTCATGAAGTCAGCCCTAAGTTTTTTTTGTTGGGCGATATTTTACGGCCTGACGGCTGTTGTTCTTGCTTATTTTTTTACCGACGCCCTTGAGGCGACAAAACAAACATCGCCTGTCGGGATAGAATTGCCAGAGATTCCTCAAGCTGCGGCTCCTCAATCCGCCCCCAAACTCCAAACGTCAGACATAAGCCCTTCGCTTTGTCAGTATGGGAAAGTGGCGGCCAATGGGGAGTGCGCCGGCGCGCTGCAAACGCCGCGCAAGGTCAAACCCGTAAAAATAGACCCTGCAAAAAGATATTGAGAATTCTGTTTGGCTATTCCTCCAAGCTGATGCGCTGACTTTTCGCTGTTTTTCCCAATCGCTGCGCCAAATAGTTAAACGCAAGCCAACTGGCGCCGCCTAAGACAAGTCACCCAAGTCTTAGCCGTGAATTCATGAATAGGCCCGCGCGCCGCCTGATGTCTGATCCTTCTCGGCCTAATGCGTTTATTTGGGGGCTCCTACTGGCTTTGTGAACACGCGCGAGAAGCCTCATGTGCCCCTGCAGCTGATCTTTTTGTGCAGCGCAGAGAGCCCCGCGGGGGCAAATTTCGACCAATTGGGTTTGTCGAGCTCGATCAACGGTCTCTTTATGAGGCTGTGGGGATTAGAAAAGCCTTTATCGACTCGAGTAGGTCGCTTGTGGTTAAAGGAGGCAGAGGCCCGCCCAAAGTTCTGGGGCAGTCTTGAAATTGGCAAAACCAAGAAGGAATGAATGAATGCGCACTATTTTTCGGCTCTCGGCTGTAGTGGCGATTTTTGCAGTGACGCCCGCCGTTGCGCAGGGAACCGCAGAGCAGAAGGCGTCTTGTGAAAATGACGCCTATCGCCTTTGTGAGTCGGCTGTCCCCGACGCTGTGGCAGTTGAGAAATGTCTCTCGGCGCATTTGTCCGCGCTGACGCCTGATTGTCGTGCCGAATTTACTGGCGGCGATAAGAAAAAAGGCCGTAAGCACTAATCCAAATTTTTTACAAAAAAGCCCCGGCGACCAGTTTTCAGCGCCGGGGCTTTTTTTATTAGCTCAGTGATTTCTTTAACTCTGAAACAATGGCGTCGCCCATTTCATGGGTAGACACGCTCTTGCCTGCTTCACCTTTAATATCGGCGGTGCGTAGGCCTTTTGCCAATACGGCTGAAATTGCCTGATCTATTGCATCCGCCGCCTTTGGCAAGTCGAATGAATAACGCATCGCCATGCCAAGAGAGCCAATCATAGCGATGGGGTTGGCGATACCTTTGCCGGCTATATCTGGCGCCGATCCGTGAACGGGCTCATACATCGCTTTCCTTTGTCCCGTCGTATCAGCGGCGCCAAGTGACGCCGATGGCAACATGCCCAATGAGCCGGTGAGCATTGAGGCGACGTCAGACAGCATGTCGCCAAAAAGATTATCCGTGACAATAACATCAAATTGTTTTGGCCAGCGAACCAATTGCATGCCGAGGGCGTCAGCAAGCATATGTTCCAGTGTCACATCGGCATATTCGCGTTTATGCAAAGTTGTGATGACGTCGCGCCATAATAGGCCTGATTTCATGACATTGGCTTTTTCAGATGACGTCACTTTATTATTTCGTTTGCGTGCAAGTTCAAATGCAACGCGTCCAATGCGTTCAATTTCGTATGTTTCATAAACTTGGGTGTCGACGCCACGTTTTTGTCCGTTGCCTAAATCAATTATTTCCTTAGGCTCGCCGAAATAAACACCTCCCGTCAGTTCGCGCACAATCATAATATCGAGGCCGTCAACCAACTCGCGTTTCAGCGAGGAAGCGTCAGCAAGCGCGGGATAACAGATTGCAGGGCGCAGATTGGCAAATAGCGCGAGATCTTTTCGCAGTCGCAGCAGGCCGGCTTCAGGACGAACATCGTAAGGAACGCCATCCCACTTTGGCCCGCCTACTGCTGCGAGCAGAACCGCGTCGCTTTGTTGCGCCAATTTCATGTCATTTTCACTGATGGCGACGCCATACGCATCATAAGCTGCGCCGCCGACGAGACCGCGTTCAATCTCAAATTGAGCGACGCCTGTGGTTGCTAAAAACGCCAGAACCTTTTCAGCTTCAGCAGAAATTTCCGACCCGATACCGTCACCCGGTAGAAGGAGAAGCTTAAAGGCGGACATGAAAACCTCATCGTGTTGAATGAAACAGCCGGGCAGTGAATAGAGCGCCACTCCCTATGACGCAACTGCGCTCTGATGGGTGAGCTTGTGCGACAATTCGCGCGCGCCAGCGCTCTTGCCGCAGAAGCGGAAGCCGTGCAGCCTGATAATTATCAAATAAAACAACTCCGCATGCTGTATTCTATGCTGGCGAGGCGCGCGCCGGGGTTTAAAAAATTTAGATGGAGGGAGAGGCAAACATGAAAAAATTAATAATAATCGCTTTAATGCTTGTCGGCGTTCTTGCAGTCGCGTCGCCAGCAAAGGCCTTCTGCCTGATGAATTGCGAGCCCAAGCCGGATGCGGTGCGGAAAGTGTTTGAGAACGTCATAAAACAGAAATTTGATGCAGACGCTATTATTGAAAAATTTGATATCACCCGAGGTTGGGCTTTGGATGTTGAAGGCGCCGGTCATGCTGGCTACGAGTTTTATTTTACAGCTTTGGTGAAGTTTCCTAAGGGCGCTCATCTTGAGTGCAAGCCGGAAGCAGATGGCAAGATCAAAGAAGGGTGTTCGGCAAGCGCCTATTACTCAACAACAATCCAAAATCAGATGATCAAAGAAAAGCAATATATTGAACCAGGCAAGGTCATAGAATTTAAAGACGAGACCCGCTTTGATGAGGTTGGCGGTAGCTGGAAGGGTCAAGACGGAAATAAATACTAATCTGAAGCCTGTAACGCTGCCGTTGGAGGTTCTGTCGCCGCTGCGAAGATTGATTGCGTGCGACGATTTCTTGCGGCAACAGGCTGACGGACCTTTCTCGCGCGGCCGTCATAGTGTAAATACGCGCAGGTTTGAAGGCGTAGAGCGCGGCCTTAGTAGCGCGCGACGCGGGTAATCATGTAGAAAAGGTCTTAAATGCAACAGGTTATAATCGCCATTCACTTGATGGTGGTCTCGGCTCTCGTGATTGTTATTCTGTATCAAAAATCAGAAGGCGGCGCGCTCGGCATGGGCCAGAGTGGGGTTTTCACAGGTCGCGGCCAAGCCAATGCATTAACCCGCGCCACAGGTATTTTGGCGACGATCTTTTTCTTGACGAGCATCGCTCTCACAGTACTGCCGGCTTGGCAGCGTCGTGCAGATAGCGGCCAAGATTGGACAAAAGCGCTCGATCAGGGTGGGGTTAAGCTTAAGGAGGTCAATCCCGACGCGAAAGCGGGCGATAAGTCGGACGCAGCCAAGGATACTATTTTTGACCAATTACAGCGCGCGCAGCAGCAGCGTCTGCAGGGCGCACCAGAGACGGCTGCCCCGGCAACGGCTCCTGAAGCGCCAAAGACTGGGGCTCCAGCCAAGCCAGAGGCTCCGAAGGGCCCCGGCTCTAAAGCGCCGCAGCCTCGGTAAAATCGTCGAGAAGCCTGCCTCATTCTGGCAGGCTTTTTTCTTTTCTTGGAAATCGGCTGGGGAAAGCGCGACGCGCGGCGTGAGTAGGCCTATCCAAAGCGTCTGAAAGTCATTAGGCGTTAAATCCCATGGCGCGGTACATCTTCATCACCGGCGGCGTGGTTTCTTCACTTGGCAAGGGTTTGGCGTCAGCAGTGCTGGGCGCCCTCTTGCAGGCCCGCGGCTATACAGTTCGGCTTCGAAAGCTCGATCCCTATCTCAATATAGATCCGGGGACGATGAGCCCGTATCAGCATGGCGAAGTCTTCGTCACGGATGATGGCGCAGAGACAGATTTAGATCTTGGACATTATGAGCGCTTCACCGGCCGGCCTGCTACTCGTCAGGACAATGTTACGACAGGTCGCATCTATCAAGACATTATCAATAAGGAGCGGCGAGGCGACTATCTTGGCGCGACAATTCAGGTGATTCCACATGTCACCAACGCCATCAAAGAATTTGCGTTAGAGGGTAATGAGGCGGTTGATTTCGTGCTTATCGAGATTGGCGGCACGGTCGGCGACATTGAAGGACTGCCTTTTTTTGAAGCTATTCGTCAGCTTAAAAATGACTTACCGCCTCATCATTGCATCTATGTGCATCTTACATTGTTGCCATATATTCCCAGCGCAGGCGAGTTAAAGACAAAACCAACGCAGCATTCTGTGAAAGAGTTGCGTTCAATTGGCATTCAGCCTGATATTCTTTTATGCCGCACAGATCGCGAAATTCCTCGTGAGGAACGCCGCAAGCTTGGGCTCTTTTGCAACGTGCGCGAACAGGCAGTTATCGAAGCGCGCGATGCCGCAAATATTTATGATGTTCCGCGAGCCTATCATGCCGCTGGTCTTGATGCGCAGGTGCTGGCCGCCTTTGGCATCGAGCCTGCGCCAAAACCAGACATGAGTCGCTGGAGCGCTGTTACCCAAAAGATCAACAATCCCGAGGGAGAGGTAACGATTGCGATTGTTGGTAAATATACCGAAATGAAGGACGCCTATAAGAGTTTGATCGAAGCTCTTGCGCATGGCGGCATTGCCAATCAGGTGAAGGTTAATCTTGATTGGATTGAGTCTGAAATCTTTGAAAGCGCTGATCCGGCGTCTCATCTGGATCATGTTCACGGCATTCTCGTTCCAGGCGGTTTTGGTCAACGCGGCGCTGAAGGTAAAATTCTTGCCGCGCGTTTTGCCCGAGAACGTAAGGTTCCATATTTCGGCATATGTTTTGGTATGCAAATGGCGGTGATTGAAGCCGCGCGTGCGCTTGCGGGTGTTGAGGCGGCTAATTCAACCGAATTTGGTCCATGTGATGAGCCTGTTGTCGGCCTGATGACGGAATGGTTGCGCGGTAATGAGTTGGAAAAACGTCGAGCCGATGGCGATCTTGGCGGGACGATGCGTCTTGGAGCCTTTCCAGCCTTACTCAAGCCAGGATCGCGTATTGCAGAAATTTATGGCGCAACAAAAATCTCAGAGCGTCATCGGCATCGTTATGAAGTAAATTTCACCTATCGTGAAAAGCTTGAGGCTAAAGGGCTCGTATTTGCAGGCGTTTCACCTGACGGTCTATTGCCGGAGACTGTAGAAATTCCCGAGCATCCATGGTTTATTGGCGTCCAATATCATCCAGAACTCAAGTCACGACCTTTTGAACCGCATCCACTATTTGCAAGCTTCATTGCGGCGGCAAAAGCGCAAAGTCGTTTTGTCTAATGTTACGACAAAGAGTTTTCGTCAGTTGATATGATATGCTGTGCTGGCGATAGTTTGAGGCCTGATGATCGGCTCTGAGCGCCACAGCATCGGTAAACAAACTGCATTGTTAATCCATACGCCCAAATTATAGTCTCTCATCTTTGGCGCGAGCGGCTTGATTATCACGCCGGCCTCTCGTAACCTTAAGTCAACTGAGAGGACGCCTTATGTTTGGTGGCTGTGTCGTAATAAAAGCGCGCCTGCGACGGCGCGGGTGACGTGGCCCGCTAGCCGCCAAAGGCGCTTGACCAGGCCCCCTCGAGGGCCTTTTTTATTGCTCCTCGCTTGAGAGAACAACGGGACAGGATGATGTCAAAGGAAATGACTGGCGCTGAGATGGTGGTTCAAGCCCTCAAGGATCAGGGTGTCGACACCATTTTTGGGTATCCTGGCGGTGCGGTTTTGCCAATTTATGACGTGTTGTTTCACCAGGAAAAAGTCCGTCATATTCTTGTCCGGCACGAACAGGGCGCGGCACATGCAGCAGAGGGCTATGCGCGATCGTCAGGAAAGGTTGGCGTATTGCTGGTCACTTCAGGGCCCGGCGCCACCAACACCATCACAGGCCTGACCGACGCATTGATGGATTCAATCCCGCTTGTCTGTATTACAGGGCAGGTGCCCACACATTTGATCGGATCCGATGCCTTTCAAGAGTGCGATACTGTCGGCATCACGCGTCATTGCACCAAACATAATTATCTTGTTAAAAATATTGCCGATCTGCCTCGCATTTTGCACGAAGCCTTTTATGTCGCCTCAACCGGTCGCCCGGGGCCGGTCGTCATTGACATACCAAAAGACATACAGTTCGCACGAGGCGTCTACACGCCGCCTGCAGGCATAGCCCATAAGACCTATCACCCAAAACTCGCTGCTGATTTGGATGCGATCCGCGCGGCTGTGGACATGATGGCGCACGCGAAACGCCCGATCTTTTACACGGGCGGCGGCGTGATCAATTCAGGACCGGCTGCCTCGACGCTTCTGCGTGAGCTTGTCGGACTCACAGGGTTTCCGATAACGTCAACACTGATGGGTCTTGGTTCTTACCCTGCGTCAGGTCCTAATTGGCTTGGCATGCTTGGCATGCATGGCACCTTTGAGGCGAATAACGCCATGCACGATTGTGATCTGATGATCGCCGTTGGCGCGCGATTTGATGATCGGATCACTGGAAGGCTTGACGCGTTTTCACCAGGCTCCAAGAAAATTCATATTGATATTGATCGTTCCTCGATTAACAAAAATGTCAAAGTTGATTTGCCGATTGTGGGCGATTGCGGTCATGTTCTGGAAGCGCTTGTGCGTGTATGGCGCGCTGAATCCATGCAGGCAAATAAACAGCCGCTCGAAGATTGGTGGGCGCAAATTAACGCTTGGCGATCAAAAAAGTCTCTTGCCTATCGCGCGTCCTCTGAAACCATTAAGCCGCAATATGCCGTTCAGCGTCTTTATGCGCTCACTAAAGATCATGATGCCTACATCACGACGGAGGTCGGTCAGCATCAAATGTGGGCGGCGCAGCACTATCACTTTGACGCGCCTAACCGTTGGATGACCTCTGGGGGGCTTGGCACAATGGGCTATGGCTTGCCTGCGGCCATTGGAGCGCAGCTTGCGCACCCAAATTCCTTAGTGATTGATATTGCAGGCGAGGCGTCAATCCTGATGAATATTCAGGAGATGTCCACGGCAATCCAGTATCGCCTGCCTGTAAAAATTTTTATTCTCAACAATGAGTATATGGGAATGGTGCGGCAATGGCAGGAATTGCTACATGGCGGACGTTATTCTCACAGTTACTCAGAGGCCTTGCCCGATTTTGTTAAATTAGCTGAAGCCTTTGGGGCGAAAGGCATACGCTGTCGCGATCCTGAGTTGCTGGATGCTGCGATTCAGGAAATGATCGATTATGATGGGCCTGTGATCTTTGATTGTTTGGTGGACAAGGTCGAGAATTGCTTCCCGATGATACCTTCAGGCAAGGCGCATAACGACATGCTTCTGGCTGATCTTTCAGATGATGCAGGTCTCGAGATAGGTTCGGTTATCGACGAAAAAGGCAAAATGCTCGTTTGAGCTAAGGATCAACATGAACGCTCCCCTGTCTCCTCCGTCGCCATATTCTGCAGCCCTTTCAAGTTCAAAATTGGAATGGCATACTTTATCTGTTCTAGTCGATAATGAGCCAGGCGTGCTTGCGCGCGTTGTCGGTTTATTTTCTGGCCGCGGGTATAATATTGAGAGTTTGACTGTAGCGGAAGTCGCTCACGCAGAACATCTGTCGCGCATTACCATCGCCACTTCAGGAGCCCCTGAGACGATTGATCAGATCCATCATCAGCTTGAGCGTTTGGTCCCGGTGCATCAGGTGACTGATCTCACCACCTCAGCGCGTTCGCTTGAACGCGAGCTAGCAATGGTCAAGGTGCGCGGGCGTGGCGAAAATCGCGCGGACGCTTTGCAGCTCGCTGATGCTTTTCGCGCACGCATTATCGACGCAACGACAGAGAGCTTTATCTTTGAACTTTCTGGTAGACCGAGCAAAATCGACGAGTTCGTGGATTTAATGCGACCGATCGGTCTGGTCGAGGTCTCTCGCACGGGTGTTGCGGCGATTTCTCGAGGACCAGAGCCCATTTAGCGCGCTTTGACCTTATTGGCGACGCCGCGTAGAAGAAGCCCGCAATTGGAATTTTAGGGGGGCGTCGTCGCCCGCCTTGGCCGGTATTGATGACCAGCAAACACCAGAGGAAAAACAGGAAATGCGCGTTTATTACGATCGGGACGCCGACATTAATCTGATCAAAGGCAAGAAAGTCGCCATCATTGGTTACGGCAGCCAAGGTTTCGCCCATGCTTTGAATCTAAAGGACAGTGGCGTGCAGGAGCTTGTTGTTGCCCTGCGCGTCGGTTCGGCTTCCGCGAAAAAGGCTGAAGGCGCTGGCATCAAGGTCATGACAGTTGCAGATGCAGCCAAGTGGGCTGACGTTGTCATGATGCTCACACCAGACGAGTTACAGGGCGACATCTACGCCAATGAGCTTGCGCCAAACTTGAAAAAGGGAGCTGCGCTTCTCTTCGCCCATGGCCTTAATATTCATTTTAATCTTATTGAGCCTCGGGCCGATCTCGATATTGCGATGGTTGCGCCCAAGGGCCCGGGCCATACTGTACGGGGCGAATATCTCAAAGGGGGCGGCGTGCCGACCCTGGTGGCTGTTCATCAGGACGCCTCTGGCAATGCTAAGCAGATTGCGCTGTCTTACGCCTCGGCGAATGGCGGCGGACGGGCTGGCATTATTGAAACGACGTTCAAAGAAGAATGTGAGACGGATCTTTTCGGTGAGCAGGTCGTCTTGTGCGGCGGTCTAGTTGAGCTGATCCGCAATGGTTTTGAGACCCTCGTTGAGGCAGGCTACGCGCCAGAGATGGCTTATTTTGAATGTCTGCATGAAGTAAAGTTAATCGTTGATCTTATTTATGAAGGCGGCATCGCCAACATGAATTACTCCGTGTCAAATACAGCTGAATATGGCGAATATGTTACCGGTCCGCGCATCATCACTTCGCAGACAAAGGCGGAAATGAAGCGCGTGCTTGACGATATTCAAACGGGTAAGTTTACCCGCGACTGGATGCTGGAAAATAAAGTTAATCAAACCTCATTTAAAGCCGTGCGCGCAAAACATAATGCACATCCGATCGAGGAGGTTGGCGCAAAGCTGCGCGCAATGATGCCTTGGATTGGCAAAAACAAGTTGGTTGATAAAGATAAAAATTAAAGCCACTTGTTATTAGATATGGGCGCGCCGTCAGAGTTATATCTGGCAGCGCGTTTTTGTTTGAGGCGCGCTATGCGCTAATTTTTGATTTTTTGAGCCGATGCATGTGCACGATAATCTACAATCTCTGCTTTGCTTTTTTAATATATTGCTTTTTGGCGCCGTATTGGCGCGCCATCAATTGATGGTCATTTTCAAAAATATAAAAGGCCGCGGGTCACGTGACGCTTGATTGTGAACTTTTCACTGTCGATCGACTAGAGTGTCGCTTAACGCAATTTCAGTGGTCTTTTCGAAAAGAGCGCGCCGAAGATATTCGGCGTCATTGGGAAAAATGTCGTCAGAATGTTCCATCCCTTTACAACGGGCCTATCTTATTGGCCCGCCATTATGAGGTCGTCACGAATCGTCAGCAACGCATTCTGAGTGTGGATTTTTTTGAGACAGATTTTTCAAGTTTTATTGCCTGGCGAGATTTCGGCTGGCCTGACAAAGCTGTCTTTAATTGTTTCTCACAAGCGGCTGTTCGATCTTTAGATGGCGCGTTCCTACTTGGCGAGATGGGCCTAGATCATTCCAATCCTGGGGCATTTTATTTTCCCTGTGGCAATCCAGATCTACAAGACCTCAAAACAAATGGCGCCGTTGATCTTCGTGGCAGTCTTATTCGGGAGCTTTTCGAGGAAACGGGTCTTGTTGCGGCACAAGGAAAAGAGGGCGATAATTGGACAATTATTTGTGATGGGCAGCGGATCGCATGCCTCAGGAGGTTCGATTGGCCTCTAACCGCTCAAAGCTTGACTGCTCAAATTCGGCGGTTCCTTGATAAGGAAGCCAAGCCCGAGCTTGCAAATGTGCACTTCTTTCAAGCCGCTACGGCGGCGCAGCTTGCGCGAGCGCCGGATTTTATAAAAACATATTTGTCTGTGTCCTTTGATGCGCTGGATGGGATGAAATTCCCGCGGGTGCAGTGTAAATTATCAGCTATGACCCGCTCTGTAAGCACCGCACATGCCTCCACTGGCCCAATTGACGCCCGCGTCAGCGCGATTCTATCTGGGTTGGCGGGCCGTATTATCGTGCTCGTAGGGATGATGGGATCAGGTAAAACCGCTATTGGCCAAAGACTAGCCTCTCGGCTCGGTTTGCCATTCGTTGACGCAGATGCGGAAATCGTTGCTGCGGCCGGCATGTCGATACAAGAAATTTTTGCAAAATACGGCGAAGCATATTTTCGAGATGGCGAGCGACGCGTTATTATGCGTTTGCTGAATGGCGAGCAGATCGTGCTTGCAACAGGCGGCGGCGCTTTTATGGATCAGCGCACGCGTGAACGTATTGCAGAACGTGGCGTTTCGATCTGGCTCGACGCCGATGTTAAAACGCTTATGAAGCGCGTGCGGCGCAAGAATGATCGTCCCCTCCTACACACAGAAAATCCGGAAGAAACCTTGCGGCAGCTTATGGATGCACGCACGCCAATATACCGTCTGGCGGATATTTGCGTCCCATCACATGACGCGCCGCAAGATGTTATGGTGGAAGAGACGCTTGGCGCATTGGTTGAAGGTGTTGCGTCTCTCCAGAAAACGCAGCCAACCCAAAAGAAGGATTCCACGCAGCCTATGGCTCATCTTTATCCTCATCGCTCAACGCGTGACTCGTCTGATGCGGCGCATCGAGAAACTGTTGCGGTTGGACTTGACGGACGCGGTTATGACATTGTGATTGGCGCGAATCTTCTAGAAGAAGCTGGCGCGCGTATCGCAGAAATTGCTCCAGAGGCAACATGCGCTATTGTTACGGATGAAAACGTCGCACGCTTGCATCTTGCAACATTAGAGAAAAGTTTGCTTGCCGCAGGCATGCGGTTTACCACGATTGTTATTCCACCTGGGGAGAGTTCAAAATCTCTTTCAATTTATGGAAACGTATGTGACGAAGTTCTCGCGGCAAAGATTGAGCGGCGGGATTTAATCATTGCATTTGGTGGCGGCGTTGTTGGAGATCTTGCAGGATTTGTCGCCGCAAGCGTACGACGAGGCTCGCGCTTTGTGCAAATTCCAACGACGCTGTTATCTCAGGTAGACTCTTCAGTGGGCGGCAAGACGGGGATTAATTCCGCTTATGGAAAAAATCTTATTGGCGCGTTTCATCAGCCTTCCCTTGTTTTAGCTGACGTCGATGTCTTGCGAACGCTTGCGCCGCGGGAGTTTCGTGCTGGCTATGCAGAGGTTGTTAAATATGGACTGATTGGCGATACGCGCTTCTTCGACTGGCTAGACGCCGATGTAGAGGCGGTTTTTCACAGTCGCGCTGAACAAATTTGTGCTGTTGCCGTGAGTTGCGAAACAAAAGCCGCTCTGGTCGCCAAAGATGAATTAGAGCAAGGCGACCGAGCGCTACTCAATCTTGGCCATACTTTTGGTCACGCTCTAGAGTTGTTGACCAAATATGATAGCGCACGCCTAGTTCATGGCGAAGGCGTTGCGATTGGAATGGTCTGTGCGGCGCGCTTTTCCGTGCAGCTGGGATTATGTTCACAGGACACGGCTGAGCGTATCGAACGCCATCTTGATCGCGTTGGCTTGCCGACAAAGATTACTCATATTCCAGGCTGGAACCATGGCGCGCAGTCAATCCTTGAAGCAATGTATCAGGATAAAAAAGTCGTTGGCGGAGCGTTGACCTTTATTTTACTTCGAGGCATCGGCCAATCCTTTATTGCTAGAGGGGTTGATCCCAATGAAACATTGGCTTTTCTTGAAGCTGAACTCACGCGGGCGTAAAAAAGATGCATGGTCTTGAAGGAGGCGCGCCACAGGTCGATATATGGACCGCGGTTATCATTGTTGCATTCTGCATATTCTTGTCGGCCTTTTTTTCTGGATCCGAGACGGCCTTAACAGCTGCGTCGCATGCGCGCATGCATACGCTGGAAAAAGAAGGCGACAAGCGCGCGGCGGCTGTGATGCGGTTACTGCGTCAGCGCAATCGCATGATTGCTGCTCTTCTTCTTGGCAGTACTTTGGGAAATATTGGCAGTTCCGCTTTTACGACAAGCGTTTTAGTTGTGATTGCAGGCGATAATGGCGCTGTTTACGCGACGATCCTTATGACGGCTTTGCTGCTCGTTTTTGCTGAGGTGCTGCCCAAGACCCTCGCCATCAATCATCCAGATTCTGTTTCGCTTCATGTTGCTAAATTTATTGAACCCTTTGTGTCTGTGTTTGGGCCTTTGCTTGCGGCAGTTGAGTTTATTGTCCGCAGCGTTTTGAGACTAGCAGGCGTTGAGCTTAGTCATGGGCGTACAATGCTCTCGCCCTATGAAGAGCTGAAAGGCGCTGTCGATATTTTGCATGAGGAAGGCAATGTTGAGCGCGCGGCAAGAGATATGTTTGGCGGCGTGCTGGATTTGCAAGTTCTTCACGTTTCTGATGTCATGATTCATAGAACAAAAATGCGAACAATTGATGCAGATCTTGCCCCCGTGCAGATTGTAAGAGAAGTTCTTTCTTCTTCTTTCACGCGCATGCCGCTTTGGCGTGAGCGGCCAGATAATTTTGTTGGCGTTCTCCATTCTAAGGATCTTTTGCGCGCCCTTGATGCAGCTGGCGGAGAGGCAGCTAAGATTAATATTGACGATATTATGTCGACGCCTTGGTTTGTTCCGGAAGCCACGACATTGGAAGACCAGCTTGAAGCTTTTCTGAAGCGCAAAACGCATTTTGCACTCGTTGTTGACGAGTTCGGAGAGGTTATGGGGTTGGTGACGCTGGAAGATATTCTTGAGGAAATTGTTGGAGATATTCGGGATGAGCACGACCTTGCCGTGCAAGGCGTCAGGCCTCAGTCAGATGGCTCTGTTTTGATCGACGGCGCAGTGCCTGTGAGGGACCTTAATCGAGTGATGGCGTGGAATTTGCCGGATGAGGAAGCGACGACGATTGCAGGGCTGGTCATTCATGAGGCTGGCGCCATTCCAGAGGCCGGTCAGGTTTTTACCTTCCATGGCTTTCGTTTTGAAGTGATGCGCAAGATACGCAATCGCATCACTGCGTTGCGGGTGACGTCTCAGCAGCAAAAGGAGGAAGTCTAACGCCGAGTTAAAATTATATTTCTGTTGTCATCATCGCACGCATGCCATGCGACGCAAAGCTGAACGCAATATCCCCGCCAAACTGTCTAGCAAGCACATCTTTCATTAGATAATGTCCAACGCCAGGCTGAGATTGCGGCGCAACCTCAGGTCCGCCGGTTTCGCTCCATATTAGCGTTAATTTGGGCGAGGGGTTATTCTCGACAAACCAGTTAAGAGTAATGCGGCCGGTTGCATTTGACAGCGCGCCATGATGCAGGGCGTTTGTAAAGAGCTCATGCAGCGTCATACCTAGAGCAAGAGAGATTTGAGAGCGAAGATCAATGTTTTCGCCGCCCATGTCGATGCGTCCCTCTAATTCTGGATCTCCATACGCTAAGGCTGTTTCTGCAAGCTCGCGCACTGGGATTGTTGACCAGGACTTGCTGACTAGAAGCGTCGAGATCCTGCTGACGCATTGAATGCGATCTGACAGATTGCTTCTAAAGCTAACGATGTCGGTTGCAGAGCGAGCTGTGATGTTGGCAATGCCTTGGATCATGGCCAATGCGTTGTTAACACGGTGATGCAATTCAAGATTCATGGCGCGGCGATGTTCTTCCGCAGCATGGATTTGCTCAGTTACTTCTGAAAGTCGTTGACGTTTTAATTTTAGTCTTTCGTCGACCTCAGTGAGTGTTCGCGCAATCGCATCTATTTCAACGACGCCCGTGCGCCGCCAAGAGACCTCAGCGCCGCTTTGTAATTTTTCACTGAGCTCAGCGAGTTGCGTTTGAGCCGCCGTATGCCTGCGGCGACTGATCACTAATAAAATGACCAGGGCCATGCAGAGAGCTAATGCAGTAGCAAGGACGAACGTAGAGGGATTATTGATGGTTGCGTCATCAGATGCGCGCGCAGTCGCCATCTGCGCAGCCAGTATAGGGTCTAATAAAAAAACAATTAGCAAAACGCGTGTAATTTTTTTATCCGCCAAACCTTTAACTCCATGCCAGTGATAATATGATACTCTGGACCGCAGGCTGATGAGGATGTTTCCAATAATAGTGTCTATCTTACTCTTCGCCTCCTGTGCGCGTGAGAGAAAGCTCGGGGGTAAGCCCCAAAAGTTCAGCAAGTTTCGCACGTGCGCGGTTGAGTCGGCTTTTAACAGTGCCGACTGCGATATTGCAGATTTCTGCAGCTTCTTCATAGGAGAGTTCGGTCACGCCGATCATCAGAAGAATTTCTCGATGTTCAGCAGGGAGCTTATTGAGCGCACGCTGAACGTCGTGCATGGTTACGCAGGCTTCCTGCCCGCCGCCAACGGCGATCTGATCAGCATGTGTATTCTCGCTATCTTGAACTTCTCTTGCAAGTTTGCGGTATTGATTGAAATAGGTGTTGCGCAAAATCGTCACGAGCCAGGCGCGGTAATTCGTTCCCGGGATAAATGAGTCGGCGTGCGTCCATGCTTTGACTAGTGTTTCTTGAACCAAATCATCGGCAACGACTGCAGAACCTGAAAGAGATAAGGCGAAAGCGCGCAAATACCGCATCTCCGCCACCATCATGTCGGCAAAAACAGCATCACTCATCTCTTATCGCGCTGTTTTGCTTCGAGCCGCGCAAGCAAGACAACAAGCTTGTCGGGGATAGGCTGATGGATGAGATCATCGCAGAAGGTGCGAAAAACACGCCCAAGCTCATCTTGAACCTTTGGGTCGAGCGCAGGGGCGTCGACAGGGTTAGGCTGAGAGTCGTTTGAGGATGTGGCCGGCAAAGAATGACCGGAGGTGTGAGTTGCTTCTTCCTCCTTGGTCATAGAAGTCCTTTACCCCTCCATTTGAAGGCACTTGGCGGCAAATTGGATGGGTGTCGCCCACTATAGCTTAACCCGCAACTCGTCAGAATGTTCCCTTCCGCGGCGAATTTGACGTCAATGATCACAGAATCTTGCCGTGGCGCTGTAATATCTTTAAGTCTGTCGCGTATGCTTTAAAGGGACCTGGATCCAGACATGAACATCTCTCAAGAGATTGCGCCTCATCTGCCGTATCTGCGACGCTTCGCCCGCGCCCTGTGTGGCTCACAGACAAGTGGCGACGCCTATGTCGTCGCAACTCTGGAGGCGCTGATCGCAGAGACAGATGCATTTCCCATGACTGTGTCCCCAAAGGTCGGTCTCTACCGCCTATTTATGGCATGCTGGTCGTCAGTTGTTTTGAATGTTCAAAACGAGGCTGGCATAGACGAAAATTCAAGCCCTTACCATGCGATCGCTCAGCTGACGCCACAGTCTCGCCAAGCCTTTCTCTTACGCACGGTTGAAGGGTTCTCACCGCAGGATGTGGCGAACATTCTGGATGTGGCTCTGGCGGATGTGGATAGTCTCATTGCACAGGCTGGTCGCGAAATCGCGCAGCATGTTGCAACCGACGTCCTCATTATTGAGGATGAGGCTCTGATTGCGCAGGATATAGAATTTATTGCGCAAGATCTTGGGCATCGTGTCATTGGAATCGCGCGAACGCATCAAGAAGCCGTCGAGCTGGCGAAAAGCAGACGCCCCGGTCTTCTCCTGGCCGATATTCAGCTGGCTGACGGCACCTCAGGCCTGAATGCCGTGAATGAAATACTTGAGAGTTTTGACGCCCCCGTCATCTTTATTACTGCCTATCCTGAGCGTTTGTTAACAGGTCAGCGCCCGGAGCCAGCCTTTCTCATCAGCAAGCCCTATAAAATTGATATTGTGAAGGCCACAATTAGCCAGGCGTTATTTTTTGATCGTAAGTCGCATATGGCTGTTTAGCCGGTGTCGGCATGTCTTAAGCCGAGACACGCCAAAGACTTCTTTGCTGAGGCTGATTAATCGCTAGTGTGCGACGCGGCCATCGCTCATTAGCGTTTAATGATTTTTTGCGTTGCTTCTTTGAGCCATTGTCTTGTTTTCGCATCTAACGTGGCTGACAGCTCTGTATAGACACGCGCATGGTAGCGGTTGAGCCAGACAAGCTCCTCTTCAGACAGAAGTTTTGGTTCAATAGATTGGCGATCAAAAGGCGCAAGCGTAATCGTCTCAAAGCCATACATCTCACGCTCAGCGTCCTTGATTTCCCGTTTTTCAACAATAACGAGATTTTCAAGTCGGATGCCATATTCGCCAGCGCGATAATAGCCGGGTTCATTTGATAAGATCATGCCAGGCGCCAAAGATGTGGCGCCCAATTTCGAGATGCGTTGAGGACCCTCATGAACTGAGAGATAGGCGCCAACCCCGTGACCGGTTCCGTGATCAAAGTCCAAGCCTGCTTCCCATAAGTGACGGCGCGCGAAAGCGTCGATTTGGGCGCCTGAGACACCTTTGGGAAAAACAGCGCGTGCGATGGCGATATGGCCCTTCAAAACGAGGGTGTAATGATAACGAAATTGTTTGGATGCGCGTCCAATAATGAGCGTTCGCGTCACATCTGTTGTGCCATCAATATATTGAGCGCCGCTATCAACAAGATAAACGCCTCGTTTGATCGTCAGATTTGAGCGTGTTGTAACGCGGTAATGCGGTATGGCGGCATGAGGGCCAAATGCAGAAATTGTGGGAAAAGAAATATCACGCAACTCTCCAGTATCGCGCCGGAAAGTTTCAAGTGCTTGAGTGGCAGAAATCTCTGTGAGCGTTCCTTTCGGCGCGGTTTGCGTAAACCAGGCCAAAAAGCGCGTTAATGCAACCCCGTCTCGAATATGTGCGCGACGGGCGCCGTTTAGCTCTGCGGCGTTCTTTATAGCTTTGGCTAGAGATGTTGGATCCTCAGCGATGATCGGCGCGCCGCCAGCTGAGCGCAAACACTCTGTTAGTTTTTCTGGCGCTGTTGCTGCGTCAAAAATTACCTTAGCTTTTTTTTCTCCGAGTTTCTTTAGGTCTTGCATCAACTCACTGGGAGTATGAAGCGTCAGAAATTTTGTTAGCGTCAGTCGAGTTTTGTCATCAAGTTTTTCAGGGTCAATATAGAGTTGCGGCGTCCCTTGCTTTGGTAAAAGCGCAAAGCAAAGCGGAATTGGCGTATGCGCCACGTCAGAGCCGCGAATATTGAAAAGCCAGGCAACCGCATGCGGGTCGGTAAGCAGTGCGGCGGCGGCATCTTTTAGTTTGATGCGAAGTCGCTTGATTTTCGATTGTGCAGTCTCACCGGCAAGGCGTGAGGGATAGATGAAAATGTGACCCCTGGGATCACTGGGTCTTTCTTGCCATAAGGCGTCGATGGGATTTGTTTCAACAGCAACAAGTCTTGCGTCTTTTTCTTCAAGGGCTTTTTTAAAGCGATCAATCTGCGCGCTTGTATGCAGCCAGGGATCATAGCCAATACTTGCCCCTTGACGCACATGTTCCTTTAGCCAAGTGGCAGGACTTAGCGTTGCGCTATCAAAAGGGGAGAAGAGACGCTGATCGATTTCATTCTTAACTTGAATGACATATCGCCCATCAACAAAAATAGATGCTTGCGTCGTCAGCACAATTGCAAAGCCAGCGGATCCCGTAAATCCTGTGAGCCATGCAAGTCTTTCCGCGCATTTGGGAACATATTCATTCTGATGCGCGTCAGCGCGGGGAATGAGAAAACCGTCTAGCTTCTGTTCTGTCAAAGACGCACGTAGCGCATTTAGTCTTGATGCGCTGTCATGAGAGGAGGCGTCATCTGCGAAGGTCTGGAATTTTGCTTCAAACATGAGGCTAAGTTAATAGCCTTATCCCTTTCCGGCAACCATGGCGTCTGTTAAGGCCAGCAACGATCTGGTTTTGCGCCGCTACGACGCAGTATCAGCGTTGCCCAGCCATCGATGTCGCGCCTATGAGCGAGAGAGAATCCTTGTGCGCGGTAGGCGGATAGAACCCCAGAAACGTCACGTGTCAGTAGGCCGGAAAGCACAAGCTCTGCGTCAATGCTGGCGGCGGCTGAAATCGACGGCGCAAGCAGGCGTAAGGGCTTGGCGAGAATGTTTGCGAAGATAAGATCATAGCGGCCGTGAAAGGCTTCATGGCGCAATCCAACCGCTACGACGGGACGCACGAATGCGCTGGCGCCATTGTTGATGGCGTTCAAACGGGCGGTTTCTACAGCAACGGGGTCGATATCGCCGCTTGCGACAGGCTGGCGCAAAAGTCGCGCCGCCGCAATCGCCAATACTCCTGTGCCAGTGCCAATATCCAAGATACGACGGGGTCTACGGCGTTTTGTGATCCTGTCCAAGCCGTGAAGACAGCCCAAGGTGGTGCCATGATGGCCGGTGCCAAAAGCAAGAGCGGCCTCAATTTCAACGCCAATATCATTGACGCGTCGTTGATTTCGATCGTGTGCGCCATGGACAAGAATGCGGCCGGCGCGCACAGGTTTTAAACCAGCGAGCGCGTTTTGCACCCAGTCTTGTTTGGCGATTTGTAGAAATTTGGCGTCATTAGCCGTTTCAATATCGCTCACATCTGCAATCAAGCTTCGGATTGCCGTCTCGTCTGGCGGATCAGCGAAGTAAACTTCAACAGCCCAGTAGGCGCCGTTTTCTTCCTCAAATGCGGCGGCCGCTGTTTCCGTTGGATCAAATGTTTCAACGATAATGTCAGCAACAGCGCGCGCGCGTTGTTCGTTACACGTCAGGCGCAGAACATGGCTGGCGCCATTTGGGGGGAGACCTTCAAGCATGGAGGGCGCATAACACAAGAAAGGTTTGCGCGTCACCTTTGCTGAGCCGCCACAGACCTATATGCTGTGACGAGAGTGACGAATCTGTGTTGGCGGACGGACAGGAAAATCCACAATGGATGAGAAATTGTCGATCTGCCTGCTCGGTCCCAAGTCTGGAGGAAAATCCAGTCTGCTGGCCTCTTTGACAGAATGCGTCGGTCAAGGAGCTTTTGGTTATTCTGCGCGACTTCGGCCGACGTTACAGTCAATTACGGAAGTAGAATTTCGCAAGGGTTTGATAGATCGTCGTAAGGCTGATTTTTTAACGGCTCCCCAAACAGGCTATGAGCGGCTCAAGCAAGATCTCATAAATGGCGGCATAGCGACCAATACGCTCGATACCTATGAATATTATTTTCGCTTAACCGCGCATGAGGGGGCGCAGGACGCGCCGGCGTCCTCTCGGGCGTGTTTACTGGAGATTATTGATGCCTCAGGCGATGTCGCCTTGCCGTCTGATGAGGCGCGCGTTGCTATTCTCGATGATGTCAAAGCCAAGCTTGCTCGGCAAATATTTAAGAGTGAGGCGATCGTGATTGTCTTGCCAATGGTGCGCATTGAAGAGTCGGGCTGGCCCGGCGCTCTTGTGCGCCTGATCGATCGATTGACGCTTACAAGAGATAAAAATTTACGTCGGATTGTTGTTGTTTTTTCGCATTATGAGCGTCTTTTTACCCGTTTGGGGCCTGACGCTTTCACCTATGCCTGCGATCCTGCTGTCGCGCGCTATGTCCTGCGGCGCACCATGCGGGCATCGCTTTGGTTTGATCATTTACGTAAATTACAATTAGACAGCCAGGCAATCACGGCGCGCTTTTGCGTTTGCTCAAGCTATGGTTTCACTAAACGATTTCAAAATCCAAATATCGACCCCTGGCAGGCTGGTGATAAACTCTTTCACCGGAAGGAGCTCGAAGGTCTATCGGCTGTTAGCGAATATTGGCGCCCTTTTTTGACGGCCGAACCCATTCTTTATGCTGCGCTTGGCCTTGACAGCGCCTTCACATTTTCATTTGAGCAGCTTGATGCGCACGCCTAGGTTAAGCTGCTGTTTCCTTGATGCTTGGGAGATAATGTAAAAAAGAGTTGTTGTCGCAGTCTATTTTAAGCATGCGCGCTTTTTATTGAAGATAGCGCGCCAATGCAGATGGTCGGCGTCGATGTATTTGTCCGGCTGTGGGGTCGCTATAAAAGTTTTGAGCTGAATCTGACCTTGCGCTTGTGTTTAGCGCGTCATTGAGGGATCGCGCTGCGCGCGGTTTCAACACAGAAAAAAGACCTGCTTCAATTTCGGTTATAGTGGCATTGTCGGCAATATAGACTCCTTTGCGGTCAATATGAGCGGCGTCATCGCGCACCATTCGGTTAAGAAGAGCGATTAAATTTTCTCGAACATTTGGGTTCAACTCAAGAATTGCTGGCGTTTGAGGGTCGATCGCGCTTGTTTCATTCTCGCGCGGCTGAGCAACGCGCAACAAGGCTTTCATCGCGCGGATGTCTGTGGCGTCATCTTCGTCGTCGGTTAAGTCAATCGGCGCTAGAAATTTTTTACGCTCTTTTGCATCAGTGCTGCGCTTAAAAATTTCAGCAAGAAACTTCATAATGAACAAAAATAAATCTTGCGCCATAGCGACATAAATCGCCATATTGGAATCTGGCGTGAAGCTCCAAAATGCTTCGCGCGCAAGTTCAAATTTGTTGCGTTCAGTAGAGTGCGCGCGCAGGTAGGCGTCGCTCTTGTTAAGCAGTTGGCGTATATCTTCATCTGTTAGGCCAGCTGATTTTCCAGAAACGATACAGCTATCAATTACTGTTTTTGCTGTATTGAATCCTGAACTCACGGCAGTGCTGTCAGTAGCTGGCGCAGCGCGAATCTTAGAGATAATGTCAGAAAAAGTGTCGCGCAGGCCTGTTTCAATGCCACATTTTTGATTGAAGCTTGCGCGCGCCGTTAAAATGTCTTCTCGCGCGGATAACAAGTCTCGAGACGGCCCTTGTGGCTCGCATGAAAATGTAACATCAACCAAGCTGGCGGAAATATTTGCTTGTCTGAATGCGGCAAGAATGGGCGCGCAGAGCGGCTTTGCCGCGTAGATGCGCGCCCAGGTTGGATCTACGCCGAGTTGATCGCGCAGTAGAATTAAATCTCTCAGCGTTGCGTCCAGGTCCGTGATGGCGCCGCTAATGGGGGCCGCGCTAGTGGCCGCTTGAGTCGCCGCCTCAGCTTTTTGTTTTAATGTGATCATTTGCGTTGCAAGCGCGTCACGGCGTTTCAGCGCTTCGGTGCGCTCATTCAATGGATTTGTCAGCGTGCGGCGGATGGCGCTAATGCGTTTCAAGGACTCTTCGGCCTTGAGTTGGTGCATATGGCAATTTGGTCCGCAAGCAGCGCCCATATTGTCGAGGCCATGCGCGGCGTCGACCGCCAACTGCTCTTCCTGGCGCACAAGAGTCGTTAGAGAATTTATTTCATCCTGTTTGGCTTGAATGATTGTTTCAAGATCTGACGCGCTTTTTTCCAGATAAGCAATCTCAACACGGGCTTCTTCTAATTGTCGCGTAGCGGCGCGCGCAGTCTCTATTTCTGCGGCCGCTTGACGCGCTGCCCGAGCCAAGGCTTCCTGCTGCGCCTCCTGACCTTTGCGAATTGTCTCTCGAAGCGCCGGGCTTGCGTGTCGGGCTGCGTCAATTAATGCGTCTAGAGCAGAAAGATAGCTTTGATAGGAGGGGCTTGTGACAATTTTTTCTGAAGCCGCGTCATAAACAGCGGCAATTTCTTTAGTTGCTGGAAGAATAACTTCAGTAGCAAGCTCCATGGGTTGCAGCTGGGCGACAATTTTGCGCGAGGAAAGCTTAAAAATATTATTGTAATAAAATGTGAATGAGAAAAAGGCTGAGATTGAAAAAACAAAAAGAAAAACAGCCGTTGTCACCGCTGTTTTAATGATCATGCGTTCGCGCGCCATTCTGCGGCGGGCGATAAGAGCGGCAAGATCGACGCCGAGGGACCATGAAGTCGCGGCTAGCATGACTAAAACGGCAGAAGTCGCAACAAGCGCGCCGGCAACGCCAAGCCAGTCGCTGGCGTCTTTACGCATAATATCGATCATGCCGGAAGAGGTTGTGTAAAAGACCCACAATAGAACGGGTGCGGCTACAATCAGACCGATGCGACCAAGATTAATGTTGCCGTTCCAAAATTGTCCCAAGGCGGCACTCAGCAGCTGGAGTGGCCGACGTGGGGTTTTGCTGGCGCTTGCATCTATTTGCGCCGGTGGGAGGCGGTTCATGGCAAGCAGCCTCGCCCAGCGTCTCTTTGGCTGGCTGGCGGGCTCTGACGGGGCGCGGGAGCCTCTCTCAATCTGCGTCCTTTTCCAGATTCGGTGCGCATACTTAATGAGACCCCTAATTTTTTGATTAGGCAAGGCCAGGCTCGCCCAGCCGCGCAGTTAGGCTTCAGAGCCCCAGGATTTCCCTTGTCGCGCCAATCATGGTAAGTGGCCAGCTGGCGTAACGCTCGCGGTCGATTCCGCGCCGGCGCCTCTTGTCTCGCAACCCCTTGAAGGTTCGCGCACCACAACAGGATAGAGCCGTGTCCATACCATTCCGCTACGTCGCGAAGATCGGATCCTACATCGTTAAGCAGCATTTGATGGGGGTAAAGCGTTATCCGCTTGTTCTCATGCTCGAGCCGCTCTTTCGTTGCAATCTCGAATGCGCCGGCTGCGGCAAAATCGATTACCCTGATCATATTCTCAACAAGAGATTGTCTGTTGAGGATAGCCTGGCCTCAGTTGATGAATGCGGCGCGCCTGTCGTTGTGATTGCTGGCGGAGAGCCGCTATTGCACAAGGATTTGCCTGAAATTGTTGAAGGCATCATTGCCCGTGGCAAGTTTGCGATTGTATGTACTAATGCGCTGCTGCTGACGAAGAAGATCGACCAATACAAACCCAGTCCCTATTTCACTTGGTCTATCCATTTGGATGGCGACAAGGATATGCACGACAAGGCTGTGTGCCAGGAAGGCGTTTATGAGCGCGCCGTTGAGGCGCTCAAGCTTGCCAAGTCGAAAGGCTTCCGCGTTACAACCAATAGCACCTTCTTCGCTGATGCTGACCCAGAGCGGGTTGCAAAGTTTCTTGATGATACGACAGCTTTGGGTATTGACGGCATGACGGTGTCGCCCGGTTACGCTTATGAGCGTGCGCCGGATCAAACTCATTTTCTTAATCGTCAGCGCACGAAAGAACTCTTTCGCGCCATCTTAAAGCGTGGTCGCGGCGGCAAGTCATGGGCTTTTCAGCAGTCTGGCTTGTTTATGAATTTTCTTGCAGGCAATGAAAGCTATTTCTGTACGCCGTGGGGAAATCCGTTGCGCACAGTCTTTGGCTGGCAGCGCCCCTGCTATTTGCTTGGAGAGGGTTATGTTCCAACCTTCAAACAGCTGATGGAAGAAACGGATTGGGATGCATATGGCGTCGGTAATTATGAAAAATGCGCCGATTGCATGGTTCATTCCGGCTTTGAAGCCAGCGCTGTGAATGACGCCGTTCGTCGTCCATGGAAAGCGGCAGCTGTAGCCTTGTTTGGCGTGCGCACAGAGGGACCGATGGCTCCGGATATTTCTCTGGAAAACCAGCGTCCGGCGGAATATGTCTATGACGAAAACGTCGCGCGTCTTTCAGAGATCCGTGAGCATGAGGCGAAGCAGCGGGCCGAGCAACGCCCCACTGCGGCGTAATGAGGCAAAGGCTGCGCGTGAATCTAGGCCTGCTAAAATAAGTCCTTGTATTTGGTCAGGCGCGCGCAGTAACTCTTTCAGAATGTGAGCGATGTTAACGTCGCCGTTGGCTGTAATGGCCTTAGTGACGAGTGGCGGCAGCGTACGAGTTGCAGGATCGCTGATCACGCGCAGCGCGCCAAAGGGTAATTGTTTCGCCCGCGCAAATTGTGCCGCGACATGCGATTCCATATCGACAGCGCGCGCTTGCGTTGTTGCAAATAAATGTTTTTTTGTCTGCGTATCCAGCACGACATGGTCAACGCCGATGAGCGCTCCTTTGTAAAATTTGTCGCCCGTAGCGCTGACAGCATCAGTAAGCGCCTCGAAGAGCCGCGCATGCGTTGGCAAGCGAATGCCGTCGTTGATTACAGCGTCAGCAATTACAACATCACCGGGTCGCAAAGATGGATCGAGGCCACCGGCAAGGCCGATGCTTATCACCGCACTTAAATTTATATCCTGAATATCTTCAAGCGCGGCGCAGAGTTTGGAGACATTTGCGCTGCTACAGAGCGTTTCAACGCCTTCGTGCGCAAAACAAGCGGCTTCCTTTTGCATGCCCGTTACAAACAGCATGGGAGACAAAAGGCGCGCTTGTTCTTTTTTGAATTTCGTCTCGCGCGTCATGAGGCTTTTTGTTCTCTAGAGACCAACATGCACAAGCTTGCTGTTTGCGCGTTGTAAATTGCGAAAACGAGATAGAGCCCATAGAGGGAAGAATTTAGCGTAGCCATGGTAGCGCAAGTAAAATACCCGTGGAAAACCTGTCGCCGTAAAGCGCGCTTCCTCCCATAGGCCGTTTTCCACCTGTGTTGCCTGTAAATATGCGATCCCACGCGCAACGGCGGGGTGATCAACCTCGCCAGCCGCCATTAACCCCAGTAGCGCCCAGGCTGTTTGCGAGGGTGTGGAGGGGGCTTGTTCATACCCTTTGTAGTCAAGCTTATAGCTTGAGAGATCTTCTCCCCAGCCGCCGTCTGGATTTTGTATCGCTGTGAGCCAGGAAACAGCTCGGCGGTAGGCGACATGATCATGAGGCAGACCTGCCGCGTTAAGCGCGCAAAGAGCAGACCAAGCGCCATAAATATAATTGGCGCCCCAGCGACCAAACCAGCTGCCGTCTTTTTCTTGTTCAGAAATGAGATAATCGACGCCGCGCCGCAGTGGCTCGCTGGCGTCAATCTTATCTCCAAGCTGCGCCAGCATGGAAACGCAGCGCGCTGAAACATCTGTGGTTGGCGGGTCGAGCAGCGCGCCGTGATCGGCAAAAGGAATATGGTTGAGATAATCATGGGAATTATCCGCGTCAAACGCGCCCCATCCGCCATTTTTGCTTTGCAAACCAATGATCCATTCACGCGCCCGTGCGATGCGTTCAGCGTAGGGCTGGTCTGTTTCGCCGCGCGTGAGGCGATCCATTGCCGTCGCCACCACCGCCGTATCGTCTACGTCTGGGTAATAAGCGTTCGCGTATTGAAACGCCCAGCCGCCTGGGCGCACATCTGGTCGCTGCGCCGCCCAATCACCCTTAACGTCGAGCACCTGTAACGGTGCGAGCCAGTCGCAAGCGTCCCGCGCGCGCGCAACGGCGTCCTCATCTCCTGTTTCTAGTAAGGCGTGCGCAACTAATGAGGTGTCCCATATGGGAGAAACGCAAGGTTGGCAGTATATTTCGTGTTCATTGATAACCAGCAGGCGCTCAATCGCCTCACGCGCATTCTGAACGCGTTTGTCGCTTGCTGGAACGCCAAGCAGATCATACATCAACAATGAATTCACCATTGCGGGAAAAATGGCGCCGAGACCGTCAACGCCATTTAGGCGTTGTGTTGTCCATTGCTCTGCAAGCTGGAGAGACTGCTCTCGCGTTGATTTTGGAAAATAGGGTTCAATGACCCGCAGAAGTTTATCGATCTCGCCAAAAACATGCGCCCATGGCCATGTTTGATGTTCGCCTTTGGGCCAAACTTTTACCTCATCAGGCGCGATGACGAATAATTCAGAGATATGAATGTCACGGGGATTCTTTGCGCGTGGCTTTTTCGTCATCAAGACAAGCAACGGGACAAGCACGGTTCTCGCCCAATAGGAAACCTTGTCCAGATGAAACGGAAACCAACGCGGCAGCAGCATGATTTCAACAGGCATCACCGGCACGCCGCGCCATGGAATTTCGCCATAGAGCGCAAGCAAGGCGCGCGTGAAAACATTAGTTGTTGCTGCGCCGCCATGAGCAAGGATGGCCTCTCTTGCGCGCGTCATATGTGCTGCATTTTGATCGTCACCGATCATTTTCAAAGCAAAATAAGCCTTAACGCTGGCGCTGATGTTAAAATCGCCATCTTGAAAGAGTGGCCAGCCGCCATGCGTTCCTTGAACACGTCGCAAATAGACGGCGATTTTTCTTTCAAGCTCTGCGTCGATTGGTTCTGCGCGATAATGACGCATGAGCACATATTCAGCGGTGATCGTACAATCCGCCTCTAGCTCAAAGCACCAATGGCCGTCTTGTTTACCAAGGTCGAGCAGACCTTTCTTAGCGTATTGAATGCTCGTCTCGAGTGCAGAAGCGTTGATGGCTTCGGCGTTGCGGTCAAGGCGCGCAGCTGATGTCATTGTGTTTAGCCTCGTAGTTATTCACATTTCGAGATGTTGCGCGTCAGGGAGGGCTGCTCGCAAGCTTTGCCGCTAAATAGCCTGAGCGGATTGTGCCTTCAATGGTTGCTGGCAGTCCTGTCGCGGTCCAATCGCCGGCAAGAAATAAATTAGCCCAATGAGTTTTCGCGCCAGGTCGACGCGCCTCTTGTTCAGGCGTTGCCGCGAAGGTCGCGCGCTTCTCTTTCACGATCTGCCATGGCGGCGGGGATGAGGCAAGATCTGATGTCTTGAAGCGCCCAATGGCTTTTTCAACTTCCGCCCAAACCTGCGCAGCAAGTTTTTCTCGCGGCGCGTCCATCAGTCGGTCTGCGCCGCTGATTGTAACAGACAGCCGATCATCGAATGCAAAAAGCCATTCAGACAGACCATTAACAAGCCCCATGAAGAGAGGCAGGCCTGCAGGCGGCGGCATTTTAAAATGTATATTGAGGATGGCGCGATGGGCGTCAGGCGCGTCCAAGCCAGGGATGAGTTCCTGAGCGCTCCAGGCAGGAGCGGCAAAAACAACTTTATCATGGGCTGAAAGAGGGACGTCTTCGTCTCCAAATCGCAGTGTGACAACGCGGTCATTGTCAATCACAAGCTGGCGCAATCGCGCGCCAAATTTTATTGCGACTCCGTCTTGATCAAGCTTACGCAAGGCGGGTTCAACAAAAGCGTGGCCAAGTCCTTTTCTTGCAAAGAGCGGACGACAGGCGTTGCCGCCGGCCGCGAGCGTTTCGCGTAACACAGCGCCAGCGAGCGACGCTGACGCCTCTTTTGGTTCAGTGTTCAGCGCGGAAAGAAGGACAGGTCGCCAGAGTTTTTCATACAAAGCGCCGCTGCAGCGCATGGTTTCGTCGATCGTTGCGGTTGGTTTGGCAAAAAGCAGTTTTGCTGCGTCTAAATAATCAAGCGCTGAAGTTTGCGGCACGCGTCGGTCTGCTAAGAATATCCACCAGGGCAGTCTTGATGCGTTTGGACGCAATCGCCATTGAGCGCCAGTGGATAAATCCATGAACTCAAAGATAGAGGTTTCAGGGCCGATGAGCGCATCGCTCGTTCCAATTCGCTTTGCATAATCATGCGCCGCAGTATTGCCAGACAGCAATAAATGATTGCCGTTATCAATCGTCAGGCCAAGTGTTGAGTCAAAATAGGAGCGGCAGCGCCCGCCCGCCATACGCGCGGCTTCATACAGGGCGACTTGTTTGCCGGCGTCACTCAGGCGGACCGCGCATGAAAGGCCAGCTAAGCCTGCGCCAATGATGTGGATTTTGCCTGTCACGAAAAAATTTGACGTAAAAAAGCGCGGGCGATTTTTAATCGCGACGCACGCACGGGCGCGCGCGGCGGCGAAAAGCCTCGTTTTTCTAGATTATCTAGAATCGACCGATAGCCTGCTGACATGAGATAGGGCGCTTTTAATGCGCGTTTGGGCAATCCCGCCATTACAAGTTCTGCTTGATCGTAATGGTCGCGCGCACGGCGCATCACGACGGTGCACGCATCGCCAAGATTTTGATGCGCGAGCACAGCATGTGGCGCGCTGGCGTTAACGCCAGCTTCAATTAGGGCTTGATGGGGTAAATAAAGGCGTCCGCGCGCAGCATCTTCGTCAAGATCGCGCAGAATATTCGTCAGCTGCAAAGCTCGGCCCAAATGATGGGCAAGGAGTTTTGGTCCGGTCGAGAGCTCGGACAGGTCATCATCGGCAAGACCGAAGGCGCGAACCGAGAGGCGACCAACGGCGCTCGCGACGCGATCGCAATAAAGGTCCAGTTTATCCCAATCAGGCGCGCAGATGTCTTCGTCGACATCCATCTGCATACCATCAATGACGGCTTCAAAATCAGCACGCTCAAGCTTGAAGCGCTCAACGGCCTCGACAAGGAAAGCAATGCTTTGGCGGATATCGCCAGCGTAAAGCGCATCGAGATCTCTGCGCCATTGGTTGAGCGCATGGCGGCGTAAGTCGCGTGCGCCTTCATCATCAGCAATGTCGTCAACAGCTCTGCAGAACGCATAAATTGCAAACATTGCGTCGCGCCGGGCTGGTTCAAGAATGCGCATCGCCAAATAGAATGAGCTTTTGACGGCGACGCCTTGATTTTCGCTGGAAAGGCTAGAGGCGTTTTGTTCTACGCTCATTGTGCCGGGTCCATTGCAAGTCGCCAGGCGCGCAATGGGCGGCGTACTAGCGCGTTTAATGCTCCGTATGCCCCTGTCAACGCAAAGCTAAGCTTGTTCGCATGCACATTCTGGCTGAGAGGGTCGCTATTGCGCAGACGTGAGGTAAGTTTTTCGGCAAGCGCCTGAATGGCGCCAACCTCCATGGCAAGCCGCGTATCCTGAATGGATTCTGCAAAGTCTCGCGATTGATCCAGTAAGGTTGCTGTTTGTTCAACCAGATCTTTGATCACAGCGCACATTGCTGGCGATGCGCTCTGATGACCTAGCATTTCATCCGTCGCGCCATATTTATGCATGAGATCGCGCGTTAAATATATCCGGTTTAATGACCGATAGTCTTTACCGCAGTCTTGTAAATGATTGATAATCTGTAGTGCGGCGCAGAGCGCGTCATTGGCGGGCCAGGTTTTTTCTTCTTTTTCTCCATGGACATCTAAGACGAACCGGCCAACTGGCATTGCCGAATAACGACAATAGTCCATGAGTTCCTGCCAATTATTATAGCGAAGCTTTGTTATGTCACGCCGAAAAGCGACGAGCAGATCGTGTGCATGCTGTATATTTAGCCGACGTTCCTGACATAGGGTGCGTAAACGCGCCGCGACAACTTCGTCTGGGCCTGCGCCAGCGAGCGCTGCGTCGAGTCGATCGAGCAGCGCAATTTTCTCTGTTCCAGCAAGAGTTGGATGATCAGAAATATCGTCTGCTGCGCGCACAAAATCATAAAACGCCATAATCGGAGCATGATGGCGCTTGGCAAGGAGAAAGGAGGCGACTGGAAAATTCTCGTCGCGGTGCGTCTTTCCTGAAGCTGTGTCGGCAATGTCGATCATGTCGTCAGAAAAGCCTCGAAACGAGAGGGGCTGCCCCCGCAATTGCGAAACTCCTATAGCACGCGGCCAGCGCAGGCAAAGTCAGATCACCGTTTTTCCGTTAAGGTTTTTAGGCGCTCTTGAGGATTTCATCGCGCACAGCTTGAGCGGCCGCGCGCGGGTCGCTGGCGCGTGTGATCGGGCGACCAATAACCAGGTG
>Ga0208618_1000061_pt1 | contig 48190 bp, 31 predicted proteins | sample CryBogCBE18Jul08_FD_184585 | JGI IMG/M metagenome (GOLD analysis project Ga0208618, IMG submission 184585) | Freshwater microbial communities from Crystal Bog, Wisconsin, USA - CBE18Jul08 (SPAdes) | ecosystem: Environmental > Aquatic > Freshwater > Lake | place: Crystal Bog, Wisconsin, USA...
AAGGCCAACTAACAGTTCATCTATCCAAGGATGTAATATGTCCTTAGGTAGGGCTAAAGGGCTCATAATAATATCAGGGCTAAAACTAAAGACTACTTTGGCTAGGACATCGACCCCTTCTTCTTGAGCAAGACGGCTAATGTTTTGGATTTCGAACATTCCGGGCAGTGTGAGAGTAAAGTCAATTCGCATTTGCCTTCTGTGAGTTGCTGCCTTAACTCCCTGACGGAAGTTCGCAAGCCAGTGGCTGTATCCAAGGCCTGTTCTAATGTATTCCCCAATTGCTCCTGTTCCATCGAGGCTCGCGCAGATTTGCCAGTCACGTAGCCCAGATAAAATGTCCCTGTAAAGATTGACACCGCGATAGTCGACACGGCTAAGGTTAGTGTTATACCTTGCGTATACATTTTTGCCATCTCCTAGTTCAACAATGCGCTTCATGTAGCGCCAATGTTGTTCGTACATCAGGGGCTCTCCGCCTACCCAATATACTTCTTCTACTTGATGTTGTTCTACAGCGTTTGCAAACTCTTGTTCAATTTGACTGTCTTGAAAGGCTGTTATCTGCTCTTTGATTTCGGGTTTCATCCAATTGTTCTTTGGATTTGACCAATTGATCATATTGTGAGTGCGCTGTTCTGACTCCCAGGCACTAGATAGCATATCACCACACATACGACATTTGAAGTTGCATAAGTTAGAGAATCTATAATCCCAACTAACAGGACGAAGTGTAGTAGTTCCGTCTGGTTGAGTATTCTCTAGTATACTATCGTACTTATGAGCAAACAGTTGATCAAAATAACTACGGTAAACGGATGTGTTGAGTAACTTGTCGTTACATACTTCGCATTCTGGTAAAATTTCGCCAGCCATCATACGTCGACGTACTGACTTCATGTGAGGACTATTCCAGTGTTCTTCTAGAGTAATAGGAATATACTTGCCTGTGCCTGATTTAGTATCTATATACTGTTCAAAGTTCTGTGCAGGCTCGCGACTGGCACAGCACATGCGTCGTTCTGTTTGCGGACTTAGATATGTATGCACCCAAGGTGCTAGACACATGGTCTTGGGTTTATTCATATCCCATTGCTCTGGCTATCTCTGGATGTGTAGTCAACATACTTTGTTCACGATAACTATCCGTCTGTTGCATCTTAGCTAAGAATGCAGAGCCATCACTGCCTGAACCATTTTCAATGAACTGTATAATCTTATCAATTTCTACGCGGTGTTTTTCACTGAAGGTAGCAGTGCGTAGTCTAGTAATAACTAACTCCTGGGCTTGAGGTGTCATACGACTGATACACATGTCGCTAGGATCATGTAACATGTTAAAATACACATAGTCAAAGTTTTGAGTGTTTACCCAGTCACATAGTTCAGGTAAGTAGTAGACATTCTGAATGTTAACTGTCATACACACCTGCGTGGTGATGTGATCTGATCGTAGTTGATTAAACTTCTCAATGTTAGCTTCTACTTCAGACCATTTAGCACCATAACGCTCATACTCAAAGCGATCACCTACGTTGTCAATACTTACTGCAATTTCGACTTGATTGAATTTCTTCCATAGATCAACTTCCTCAGCTGTAGGATACACAGTTCCGTTAGTATTATAATGAATATCAATACGCTGACTGTACTCTTGATCTACAGCGTAACGTAGGAGTTTAAAGTGTTCTTCGATTAAGAACGGTTCTCCGCCAGTAAACTCGAAGTATTTGATATTAGGCAATAGTTCTTTTAAGTTTTCCCAGAACACAGCGTTCGTACGTGGCCAACTACCTTCTTGTAAGAACATATATGCGCCATGTTTTTTACGATCATAACCCTGTATGCCCGCTTGTTCATATTTCTGTGCTTCGTAATCAATTTCTTCCTTGGCCCATTTACTACTTGACCAACTACCACAGATGCGACATTTTAAGTTACAGATGTTACCTAGTTTTAGATCAAGGAACCAAAGTTGATCTGGTTTGACATTGTTCCAATCTACAATAGGATAATAATGTTTTAATCTAATACGACTATTGATGCGCTTACTTGTACGACCAGCGGCTTCTTCATCCCAACAACGATTACAAGTGCTAGGTTTCTTACCGTCTAGGAACTCCTGACGTAGATTCTGCATGTATTCGCTTTGGTAAATTTCACCTAGACTATTTTCCGTTAGTTTGTATACTGTGCCATCTGCTTTGGTAATTTCATCCTTGGCTAAACAACAAGGGCGTGCTGTACCGACAGGACTGGCTTCTATACTAACCCACGGTAACATACAGATAGTATCGTGTGTTTTGTTTATACCTAAGTAGTCGCGTAATTCTGCGTACTCAGGAAATACGTCTTCAAATTTTTCATTACGAAATGCATCTGATTGATCGTTTACTTTGAAAAATTCTGGAAGTAAATGACTCTTATCGTCTTGGTACATAAACGTAATCAAGGCCTTATATCCGCTAACTGCTCGCTGTAATTTATCCTGTGGTTCTAACCAAGCAATATGCTCTTCAAGACGCTGTTTGATACGATCTTTAAATTGAATAGGCAATACATCAACACGGTCACGTTCTGGTCCTTGTAGAATATTAACATTCCAATCCATTGGTTTGATCAACCCTAGGTCAGCCCACTCTCTATGGAATTCACTGACATGCCATGCATTGTAAATGCTCACTGTGGCACTAATATAAAAGTCCACGTTAGGACAAATCTCAATCATCTTGCGGCGGTTCTCAACTGTTTCTGCCCAGTCTGTGCCTTTACGCATGTATTCGCCACGTAGATAACTGTCGTCTAAACTTGCACCTACGCTGACTGTATGGAATAATTTCCAATAGTCAAATACATACTTGTCTTTGAGTTTCATGTGACTGAAGTTTGTGTTATAGATCAGTCTGACATGGAACATCTTACGCTTAACTAACTCTTCTAAGATACGATAGTGTTCTTCCATGATCAATGGTTCACCGCCAGCAAAGTAGATCTGTTCAAGATAGGGAATATGTTCCTGCATCTGAGCCCACATGTCGTCTTTGTCTCGGCCAGCATACATGATCTGCGGATGATTTAGTTTGCCAAATAATTTTGTTTCTTCTTGGTACCAACTTGAACTAAACAGACTACCACAGGTGCGGCAACTAAAATTACATAAGTTACTAAAACGTACATCATAGTAGCGTAATTTAAAGTCTTCAAATGTACCATCTTCTTTGGTCTGATCAACTAACTTGATATGATGCCCAAAGTTTTTATTAGCACTGTTACGCATACTAAAGAAACCATTTTGCTCTTGCTCGTAGCATTTAGAACATTCTTTACAGGGCTTATCTTCTATCATGTTTGTGCGCATGCGGCGATAAGCAACACCATTCCAAACTTCCTTCATGGTATTTTCTCTGAAGTTACCTACAGGCAATTGAGAATCTGCCAGACAACAGGGATAAGCACGACCGTCTGGAAATCCATGTAAGTGTATCCATGGTATCATACAGAAGTTATCGCTTTCAATTAACTTATAAGTCTGATCTTCTGTTAGATCATCTTCATGTATGTACACCGGCTTACGAGTATTGTAATTATGGTTCTTATGTTGTACTATTAATTTTCTAGGTTTGTCGTTTCTGTCGTCGCTCATAGGGTATCGTACCAGTCTGCTAATTGTGGAAATGTATATTTAAAGTCTAGACCACGTCTCTGGTCGTATTGTTGATAAAAATTCTTAAAGTCACGTTGTAAGATCTCGCGTGATAATGCACCACTATGTGGACTATCTACTGTTTGTAAGTATTCGATTAATCTAGCCAATTGATTGTATTCGTATTCGTGCATATCTTCACCTCGAGCTTCAGCAAACATCTGTAGGTCACGTGCATACGCTTGACGCATCTCTAAAGGCAATATTAGCGGGCTTTGGAAACTAGGAAAACGTAGGATGTTTAGGCTGATGTTAATACTATTTCTACCGTACTTTTCTCTAAGATTAATGATTGATCCAATGAATTCAACTAGGCTTACCAAGCATAGGGCATTGATGGTACACATAACATGTAGGCCGCGCAGTTTTTTACTATCCAATAGATACATAACATTGCTAACCCATTGATGCCAATCCAGGCCATCACGAATATATACCGCATGTCTACCCATGCTTTCATTGCTTGTATATATGTCAAGCTCATTACCTTCGCATGCTTCCAACAATCTATCAATTTTATCACGATCGAATCCTAGGTTACTGTTTAATGCAAGACGTGTCTTGCTCTGACCTTTGTGCTCTTTAAACCAGTCGAGGAGTTTCCAGGTGTAACCTGACATAAGCGGTTCGCCTCCTGTGATACGTAGCTCTTTGAGTGTTCTGTGTAGGTCTGACTCCCACCAACGGAAGAAGGCCTCAACGTAAGGATTAACTTCAGTGATAGTATACAGTTGACTACTATTATGCTCATGAGTAAAATGGTTGCGGCCATCGGATACCAAGTCGGTATATGGTCCATTACGATGGATATCCTTAACCCAACTGCTACTGAAAGCAGGATTACAGTAGCTACAGGCAAACTGACAAGTGCGATCAAAAGCAATTTCCAGGGTTTGTAAGTTGACGTCTTGTTCCGGCGGTGTATTAAAAGCTTCATCTAAGTCCTTATCATTATAAATTACTGTTTTGTATACACGATCACTAATTGGTGTTGGTACATCAACCCCAGTATACTTAGGATCCTTGTACATATCTTCTATCTTCCAGCAGTACTCGCAACCACTAGGGCGTTCGCCACGTTGCATCATAGCACGTTCTAATTTTTTCTGCGGAGTATTGTGGATAGCACTAGGATTAACTAAGATTGCTTCTCGATCAATGGCATGTGGTAGTGGATGATGACAACTTGTAGTCTGTCCTGATCCTAACCATATAGTAGCATTGTACCATTTGGCTGCACAGAATGACTCTGATTTAATGTCAATCACTCTACGCTTATATTGTAAGTCTGATTCGTTAGGCTTTTTCGGCATGGTATTTACATTCGTTCCAAAATTCTTTCATTTGTGGGAAAGCAGCTAAGAAGCCAGGATTTCCAGTTTGCATATATTCATCGCGGCGATCGTACTCGCTAAAGAAACGATAGAAGTCCGCACGCTGTTCTTCAAGATACGCAGGTTCTTTTGGTTCTTTCATCCAAAGTAGGTTACGTTCCATACGCTGTATTTCATAGTCTTTAAATCCTACAAAACTATCTTCTGGCATAACATTTTCTTTCATATATGCTATTACGTCTTCTAATACAGTATAATAACTTGCTGGAAGTATCTGTAGACTTTGCCATGTGGGACTACGCAGCAATGGCGTGTCAAACCAAACACGTTGATAGGTTGTACTATGTAACTTGCGTAATTCTAATATGTGATCTAATAAGCGTTTCAATCCAAGTATGTTTAAGTTACTCATAGTAATAATATAAGTTAAACTATTACGATATGGAATCTGTGTAAGGAAACGATGTACATAAGTGTTTACACGATGTGGGCCTAGACCTCTACGTATGTAGGCAGACTGTACCGGATCACCACTATCTAAACTTACATACTGCATGAAGTGTTCAATGCGTTCGCCTTCACATAGTTGTTTAACCTTGTCCATGTACTTGTCAAACAGTTCTGGTTCTACACTAAAGTTACTGGTGACATCTACATGTAGGTCACTTTTAGGCAGTGCTAGGATATAGTCAAACACACGGTATGTGTTCTTGTCCATAAGTGGCTCACCACCTGTCATACGGAAGTGTTTAAGGCTACCATATAAACTAGGCCACCAGGACCAAAATGCTTCTACATAAGGATTGTGTTCACGTACTGGAATAGGCTTACGTCTACCTTCAAAGTGTTCAGGCGCATTGTGCGGAGTACTTGTAGGATAAGCACCAAACTTGGCAATATCTTTGCCCCATTCCGTTGAGTATTGTGGACTGCAATAACTACATGCTAGATTACAGCCATGGCTGAAGTTTACTTCTACATAACTAGGAGTAGCATCTTCAAGGCCGGTGCTGTTTACAATAGTGTCAAAGTGTTCTGCGGCCCATGGCTCGCCACTACGGTAATGCCGGTCACTTAATTGTCCGTTATCCTCAGCTGACCAGCAGTAACTACATTCGCTTGGACGTTCTTGTTTAAGCATGATAACACGTTGCTGTTTTTTATACGCTGTGTTGTGTAAGGCACTAGGATTGGCCAGCAATGGTTGTGGATCTATTTCATGTAGGGGTGGATGGTAGCAACTATTAGTCATGCCTGTTGTTAGGTGTAGACTAACCTGTTGCCATTTAGCCAAGCAGAGTGCAGGACCTAACTTGTCCTTCATCGACTCTGCGCTTGACATAAAATCACTCACGTATCATTGGTCCTTGATTTTTAAAGTTACTTTTATAATGATGTTTAAAGAACTTGCTTTCTTCTGGATCCATATCCACAATAGGTAATGCTAAACGTTGACGCAATGTATCACCTATTACCTTGCAGTGATACACAGCAATATCTTCATGGTTATATTCATTCCATAAGTCTTCTAGTGTGTCAAAGTCTTGCACCCAACGATATTCCCAATCGCATAGCATGGTTAGATATGTACCCAAGCGTGCGCCGTATATTGCCCAAAATCCGTTTTCTACATCTGAGCCCACTGACTGCCAAATACACAAATGATCATAGTTGCGATGATGTACTTTACTTTCAAATTCTTGTAAGCTAGGTTTAGTGCCGCGATCTAAGCACATCTTAACCCCTTCTCTAAAGCCTGCTCGCCATGCCTGAAATGGTGTTTGATTAGGATATGTTGTTGAGTAGCAGTCTGCCATGGCCCAATAGTTAGGATAAAAGCAAAACTCTACATCATTGGCGGCACTGCCATCACTGGCTTCATGCGTTTTCATCGCGTAGACAAAGTCTTTAGTCCAGCAACTTAGTCCTCCGTTTCCGTACTGTAGCCCATTAATATGGTTGCGAGCACGCCAACGAAATACTTTATCGCTATTAGCATCAGTAAGAGCAAGCTGAAGGTTGAAAAACTGTGGATCGGGTATATTATCACCGTCAACGACCACAAAACGATCAGTGTCGCTGAGGTCAGCACATGCCTTGTGTGCGGCGTCACTGCCCTTAACTCCGTCAACCCTTTTTGCCCAAGGTACCATGTTTTGAATCTTAATCCAATTTTGTTCTTTATTAGGTTCATCATATGTTAGGTAAATGCAGTCCAGGTCTGCGATATCAATTATTTGCGTCATAGTGTTCTACGTTCTCATAGGTCTCACCGGGCTCTAATACAAGCCCAGCGTGATTTTTTACAGTTTTGTAACCAACTTCACTCTTACTTAATTGTACACGATAACCGGGATTGTTGTCAATCAATTTAAGTTTATTATTCTCAACAGTGTACTTAGAATAATTAGTGTACTCATCCAAGGTTACTACAATATATGGCTGATCTAAAGGATCCCCAGACATGGTACAATGAGTGATATTGCCCTGTTCATCGAAGTATATACGATATTCTTTATCTAGCACAGGCAATAGTTCAATCATTGCCATGGCTTTTAGAAACTCATCTTCTGAATTCATGTTCAAACCTCTCTACTACTTCATCAGTGACCCAATTCTTATCTTGATAGTGGAATGGGTGATATTGATTAACATTATTAACCCTAATCATAGGTAAATCCAATTCACTTAAGACCAATTCCGGCCACGGAGTTGTTTCAGGCCAAGTATTAATAGCATTTTTCATATGTGTAAAATTAACAAAGTCTATTTCTGGTAAGGTGCAATTCTCTACTCCCAGGTGACTGGCGGCCATAGCATAAACCACATCTGTAGTAGGCAATTCTTCTCTACAGTTGATTAATATTTCATCTCTGATATAGTCCCAAGACTTGTAGATGCTTTCTGCTGTGTCAAAAAAGTTAGCCGCTTCTCGACTATAACGGAAGTACATTAGACCATTGTAGGTATCCGGTAAATGATTATCATCAAATAGTTTTCTATAGCGACGTACTTCACTTAGTTCACCTTTAAAATCTCTACAGCCTAGACTTAGCACTACATTGCGTAGTCTAAACATTGTCCACCAGTGTTCGATACTGCGGGTGAATACAATGTCTGCTTCAAGTTTAATTGTTTCTTTAAAAGGACTAAGCCAAAACACCTGTGGCTCATTGCTTAACTTCCATGTGTCATCTTTGGCACTGTCATATTCTAATAGGATAACATAGTCAAAGACCTGTCTATGCTTATCCTCAACACGGGCCAGGGTCGCTTCATCTACTATTACAGCATACTTGGCAGTGGGGATAACAAGTTTAATGCTCATAGCCTGTACGTAGGCTAACTTTAAATAGTCTACATGTTCAGTGTTCTGAGCAAAGGTAACAAATCCCTGTTGTTCTTGGAATGGTTCTACTCTTGGGTGCATATTTGATCCACAAATTTAACGTGTAAGTCGCTTTGTAAGTAATCTTTGTCTATGATGTGCAGGTTCTGGCGAGGTATAAACTTGGCCATGTCTTCTCTGACTACCAGCATATCGCCGTTAACTTCTATTTGTTTAACAGGTTTGTCAATGGTCAGCATAGGCCACGGTATGCCCTGTGATTGGTTAGGTGTGTAACCGTTAATAATATTGTTAGCAATAGCAAACGCATAATCGTTGCGAAAGTTGCGTTCACGTAATTGATAGAGTTTGCAATAATAAGAGTAATTGCGCTGTATGCGTCCTACTAGATTAAACAGTAAGCGAGTTTTTTCTGTGCGTTTAAACACAATAGCAGTAGCCCAGACATAATCTAAACTAAGCACACCCATATTGCCTACACCATTATGCTGTAGTCTATAATCTTCTGTAGTATCTAATAGGGTAAGCAGACTACGGTCTAATACTAGGTAATCACTGTCAATTAAAATAGTTTCATCGTAGGGACTAACATCATATGCTGTGTATCTATCACCATTACGCCAAGCAGTTCCGCCAGCATAACCAGCACGCACATTAGTAAAGGTATTATCAACTTCTTGATCTGTGATAATAGTCACAGGTAGTCCAAGTGTATGCTTAACAAGACGTGCAGTTTGTTCGGCAATTGCTACATAGTCAACTGCTTCTGTGTTAAAAGCAAAGATTAATACACCTCTAGATACGTCTTGCACGCTTAATCTCTTCAAATTGAATATGCCATGTGTTCATTACACGTTGATAGTGATCTTGGCACAGGCTTAAAAATTCTGTACGAACAATTTTAATTGGGTTTTCGTAGGTATCTTCTAAGAACAATTCGTCACTGGGCCATGTGGCTAAGAACGCAATCAGTTCCGGGCTGACTTTGAACAAACCATTGTTGTAGGCTACATGCAGATCAGTTAGAATCTTTTCACGTAGAATACGTTTATTGGTTTGATAATCAGTCGCTTGTTTGATTTGTGTTACTAATTGATCTAATTCACTCATATAAGTATATAGCCGTAAAAAAAGGTAAGCAGGAAAAACTTACCTTTATTATATACTCTATTTAACTATTATGCAATAGTCGGAGTACCCCAGCTATTAGTCAAATATGTAGATTCTGGTGGAATAATATCTACTCGATGTGTAACAGTTACGTTGACACTTTCATTAAATGATAAAGATTTTGCTGCTAAGTATACACCAATAATCAAATTGATCGTTACACCATTATCACCATGACCACTGGCATTTGTAGTGGAATTGTACGCATTAACGTATATATAATCACCATTATACGTACTTGCGGTACTATAAATATTTTGAATTAAGTTAACTTGGCTACCATTTGCATTAGGTAAGTTATAATACCCGTTGCTGGTATTTATAGTGCCGCCAGTGCCGCCTGACCCTGTACGTCCACCAAAGGTAGTCGCTTTTAAACCTTGTGCAGTACCAACGTAACCTAACAATGTAACTACATCGCCGCTACGATTGCTACCGTCATTATTAGTTCCACTCATAACTAAGTTAATTTGTCCGCCTGCGTTAAAGAAATAACGAGCAGCATCGCCACTGGCAAATGTTACAGTACGGGTTACTCCAAAGACAAGTGCCGAAGTAGTAGCAGCATTGGTCCAAGAAGCAGTAAAGTTACTACCTGTTATAGTTGTACCTTGGGAACCGGCAGATAGGTGATTAGTATTGATAGTTGTTACCGCAGTTGCTACGTTTGAAAAGTATGTAATGGTCTGTCCAGATGTAGCATTTAAGTTACCTGCTGCAATTTGTGAACCACCTTGGTGACCTAATGCACGATTAACTAGAAAGAATAGACCAGCCCATTGTGCGGCTGTCACTGTAGCGGTGCTTGATACTGTATTAATTAAACTAAGATCTTGGCCATATCCATAATTACCATAACCTAGTCCCATAACATAAGCAATGTTATTTGGACTCGATGTATAAGTACCCTGTGTACCACCCCAGCCTAAGTTATTATAGTCTGTTGCTTGAATGGTGCCGCCTGATGAATATGACATATTTCTTTATCCTAACTATTTAATTTAACAATGGCTTCAATCATACCTTCGCCATTTGTTGTTTTATTTTCTAATGCGCGACCGATTACATTAAATGCCGTCATTTCACTGCGCAATGCCGCACGTGCAAGGCCTCGACCAGCACTAACTAAACGATCGCCTTTGTTAACTTGTCCAACAACTCTAACAGGCACACGCCCGTTAACTGCTACCGCTGGGTGAGTGTCATCGCTACCCGCTGTGCCATTTAATAAGAAACCCGGTAATGTACTTATAACTCCAAATACTGCTTCCGACAATTCTTGAACTGCCTGTGTAATTTCCTTAATGCCACCTAACTCTACCACAGTACCTGGTACCATAGGAACATCTGCTTCAAAGCGTTCTGCAACGTCAGCGTATTGTGCTGAAGTGGCTTTAGCAAACACTGTATTAAATGGATTACCCGCTGTTCCGATATTACCTACACCAGAACCTGCACCATTGACAATTGCTGTTGCACCGCCACCAGTGTTTACAGTCAATGATCCAGCTAAAGAACTGTTAGTTCCGCCACTTACGCTACCTACTAGATTACCGTAGACTGTGCCAGCATTTAATGTAGCAGCAGTTAATGTATTGAATGATCCGTTAACTGATATAACGTTAGCAAATCTATAAATGCTTGTACCTAATTGTATTGTATTATCTACTTGTGGTAAAATCCCACCAGCAGCTACAATATTACTAGAGAATGTTGTGAATCCTGTTGTTCCGGATACTGTAATTGCTCTAGTCTGTGTACTACCTTTGTTTACATAAATTGCAAGGTCTTTGATAGTTGTAGTACCGTTGCTGTAAATTTGTACTTCGTTTGATGGAGTTGGATCTATGATTAGATCGCTACCTGCTTGCAGTTTACCAACACCTAATGTATAAGTACCGTTGCTTGAATTTTGGTCACTACGTAGGAAAGAGCTAGATGAAATACTGTTAATTGCTAATGTATTAGTGCTGGTTCCATTTAATACTGTACCTGCTAGGTTAGCAGTGTTAATTAGGTTAAGACCTGGTAAAATTTTAGGAAAACCAGTAAGTGGTGTTGCCGGCACAAATGAGTCTTGACTAAACACACCTACAGTGTATCCAGAAATATCCATTTTAACCACAACGTGGTTTTGAATACCATCACTAAGCGTCCAAACGTTAGCACCCGAGCTACCTGTTGCGGCTGTGTATGCCGGACCAACAACTACCCAACTACTACTACCCCACACACTAAGTTGTGAAGTATATGTATTCCACCATAGATCACCTGTTACAGGTCCTGCTGGTGCTGTAGGACCTGCTGCCGATGTATGGATCGGTTTCCAAATTGAACCTGTATAGAATTTTAATAGAGTATTACTACTGTCATACCAAAGTTGTCCAGTTAGTGGAGCACTTGGTGGTGAACTATTACTAAAGTTTTCTAGTAATTGTACAAAATTCTCGTTAAGGAAAATACCGTAGCCAGCATAGTTCTTACCAACTAAACTTAAACTTGTTGTAGTGGTATTAACTGTATCGTCATTTACTGTGGTTAGCGCAGCACCTGCGGTTGTAGTAACTATGTATGGCATATCATTCCAGTGTTATTTTTATTCTATTAATTTAATGCTACCCATGCAGCGCCAGTATAGCCCCAGAAGTTTGGACCTGCTGTTACTAATACCATCATACCAGCTTGTGGACTTGTAATAGCCGCATCACGTGCTGTAGTTGTTGCGTATACAGCAGTCTGCATATAACCAGGTGCAGTTACGTTACCAGTCATTGAAGTTGCATATACGTTAGCAAACTTTGTACCGCTTGCGCCAATGTTAATTGTACCATTTGAGCTTGGTAATAGACTGTTTGAAAGTGTTGTTACACCCTGTAATGCAGTTGTTCCTACTACTGATAATGCAGCATTGGCTGTTAGTGTGCTGTTAACTGTTACTGTATTCGAGAATGTTACTGCACCAGTTGTACCATTAACGCCAACTGCTTTAGTTGTACCTGTGTTAACGTACATTGTAATATCTTTCTTACTGGCGCTATAGCTGGCAAATCTAACTTCTGTTGAATAAGAAGGACTAATAATTAAATCGCTACCTACCTGTAGGTTACCTACACCTAGTTGATAGTTAGTTGATGTTGCAGTATCACTGCGTAAGAAAGAACTAGACGGAATGCCATTTAATGCTAGAGCATTGCTTACATTACCCGTAAACTGACTACCTGCAAGTACAGTCGAACTAATTAGATTAAAGCCAGGGTTAACTGTAGTAAAACCACTGATAGTCGGACTCGGTGTATATGAGTTTGTATTGGCACTAATAATACCAATAACACTGTTTTGTATATAGAACTTAACAGCAATTTGGCTATTGCCGTTACTGTCAATAATAGTTTCAACGATTGCACCCGATGTGCCACCTGATGTTGAGTATGCTGGGCCAATTAACATCCAATTGTTAGCAGTACTGCTCCATGCGTATAATTGTTGTCTAACGTTGTGCCAAAATAAATCACCATCGATTGGTGCAGGAGTAACTGGATATGTGCTTGCTGATGTTAATACACTTAGTGGCTTCCATTGGTTTGCACTACCGTTAACTGAAAGTTTTAGAATGTTGTTTGCATTATCAAACCATAGTTGACCAGTTAAAGGATTACTTGGTGCTGTACCGTATGCAAAATTTTCTAATAACTGAACAAAGTTTTCATTTAAAAAATTACCATAACCAGCATAGTTTTTACCGATCAACGTTAAACTTGTAGCAGATGTATTGACCTGTCCATCAGGTATTGTTGCTAAAGTAGTACTATCTGTTTTCGTAATTGGGTATGCCATTTTTATTACCTATTGTTATATGTTATTTATCTTGCTATATTATGCTGTGTATTGGAACCAGAAGTCACCATCATGTGAACCAGCATCATTAACTCCAGCATTTGGAGCACTTGTGCTGACAAATTTAGCACTACCACCCCACCATTGTGTAGCATTTTTAACAAACTGTGTTGTAGCCACTGCAGAATTACCAGTACCATTGTAGCTATCAGATTGTGTAATTGCTGTAGCACCAGATAGTAAGTTTACACCTGCTTGGCTTGCTGTTAATACTGATGTACTATCAATCGATAGTGTAGCAGTACCTGAACCAGTGTCATCAATTTCAAAACTACTATTGCCTTGATAGATCTTGTTAGTAAAGAAACCTGAATTGTTAATAACAAATGCAGTTGTAGCAATTGCTGTATTAGCAGTACCACCAGGCATAGTAGGTGCAGTAGGAACACCAGTTAATACTGTGTTAGTAAAACTACCGTCTACATATTGTTTAGTGGCGACGCCTAGAGCACTTGTAGGATTACCAGCTACATATATTAAACCGTCTTGACCGTAAGCGGTCAATGCTTTAACTATGCCACCGGGTGTTGAAACATGTAAACTGATATTTGCACCAGTTTGTGTGTTCCAAATCTGTGCTGAACCCGATGTTGAATGTATGTTAGCAAAGTAATTACCCAGACTACCAATTTGTATGCCCACATTACTTTGAATTGCTAGACTACCTTGTGCAACATTATTAATGTCTGTGCGTAGATAATTTGCCGCAGGTACTGTGCCTAGATAACTGGCATTGTTGGCTGTACCCCATAATGTTTCACCAGCGGCTAGGTTATAGCCAGGTTGAATTACTGTAAAATTTGACAGTGCTGGATATGGAGTAAATGTATCTTTACTAATAATACCTGTACGTGTATTATCATTGTATAGACTAATAACATAATAGGTATTTGATGATGCATCATTAAGCGTTTCTACAATTGCACCAGTTTTATGACTTACTGGAAATGCTGGTCCTACTAACACCCATGCACTACCTGAATAAACATATAGCTGACTGTTTGTTTGATCCCACCATAGGTCACCTGCAGTGCCTATTGACGGAGCACTTGTCGCTGCCTGTGCGCCACCCACTGATTTCCAATATCCATTAACAGTATCAGATGCACTAGAGTTTGAATAAATGTTTAATGATCTAGTACTACTATTCCACCATAGTTGTCCTACTAACGGAGCACTTGGTGCAGTTCCATAAGAAAAGTTTTCCAATAATGCAATTAGGTTATCGGCCATTAATGCGCCGTAATTTGGATAGTTACGTCCAATTAACGTTAAGCTGGAATGGTTACCGCCAACGGTTGGGCTGTCGATTGTACCATCAAGAACGGTACATAGTGTAGATTGGTTTGTTTTTATTATTGTATACGACATTTTATTATCCTAATTATGCGTTTGTACTTAAGTTAGTCAGTGTTTGTATGCGCACTGTATAATCAATTTGAATCAGTCTATTCAAACTTTTTTGCACTGGACTAAAAATTACGTGTGTTAATAGCGGACCTAGTCCAGCGCCTGCTGAGGTAAATCCTTTTAATCCTAACTCATCGAATGTAAAATCACCGTTTAATGATTGGCTATTGTCAAATGCAGCCTGACCGCTTGGTTCACCGTAGTCTAATAAACAACTTACTACGATGTCAGTGTAGATCAAACCCGAAGTGTGATTTACTACTATCTTATTTCTTAAAGGGTCACCGTTGGCTGCATTAGTATCGTCAACGATTTTATAGTATGTTGGGCTGTATAGGTCAGCATTTTGTACGTTGGTATTTGTTGGAAGATACGTAATAACACCAGTAGGGTCAACTGTGGTACCACCATTGCCAAAGTGCATTTCGCTAATGAAGTGTGTACCTTTGTTAGCAACGCTTTGTGCTAAGGCTTCGCTCATGTTCTCATAGTGAATGGCATTGCACTTATCGACATACACAAAATTGTCGATAGGATCAAAAATCTTTACCATACCTATAATATCTAAATTCATTGTTGACTTCATTTATGCTCTTCCATTTACAAAAACTTCATTAGTTTCTGGATCATATATTTTAATAAGGCTTTGTACGTGAATGCCACCACGCTCATCCGGCTGTTTTTGCGGTTGTGCGGGTACAGGCAATTCAGTATCCATATTCTTATTTATCGTGTTATTATCCATGTGTTTCCTATTAACCTACGTACCAATTGGTACCGTTGCTGAACACTGGTACATAATAAGTGCCGCCGCCAACTACTAGGTTAGCAAAGGTGTTAGAATTGGCGTTTGTTACAAACGCTCTAGCACCAGCACCTGCTGTGTTAGCTAATACCAAGTTAGCTACAGTAGTTGGTGTAGTTCTGATAAACGTAGCACCACTAATCCAGGCACTACCATTTGATGTCAGAACGTTACCACTTGTGCCTGGAACAGACAATCCTGTACCACCACGTGATGCAGTTAGCGGATTTGCTGAATAATATGCATTTACAACAACGTTTGCATCGTATCCTGACAGGTTAGAAACAATAGTACCAATTTGTCCTGCTTGATACGCAGCATTGGCTGTTAGAGTTGAATTAATATTATCAACGTATCCTTTCATACCTACGTTAGCTGTAACAATAGCACCAGTAGTAACACCAGCATTAGCATACAATGTAGCAATGTCACCTGCTTGACTTGCGGCATTAGCTGTTAACGTAGCTAGACTATTTGTAATTGTTGTACTGAAACTTGCATTATTGCCCAATGCATTGGCTAATTCTTGTAGTGTATCTAACGCACCAGGAGCACCGCCGATTACTGTAGTAATTTGATTGTCGACATAACCTTTCATTGCAGTATTAGCTGTGGTAATATTAGCCTGAATAGATGACATCTGACCTGCTTGTGTGGCCGCATTTGCTGTTAATGTTGAATTAATTGCATCAACATATCCTTTCATCGCTGTGTTAGCTGTGGTAATATTACCATTGGCCGTTGATATTAAATTGCCCACATACCCTTGCATTGCGGTGTTAGCTGTAGATACGCTATTATTAACATAACCTTGCATTGCAGTGTTAGCTGTGGTAATATTGGCTTGAATAGATGCCATCTGACCTGCTTGTGTTGCGGCGTTGGCAGTTAATGTTGAATTAATTGCATCAACATAGCCTTTCATTGCTGTGTTAGCAGTTGTAACATTGGCCTGTACTGATGATATCTGTCCTGATTGTACACCCGCATTAGCATATAGATTAGCAATATCACTATTATTTTGAATAACATTACCTTGTAACGTAGTAACGTTTGCTACTACATTACTTGTAATATATGTTTTTAAGGTTGCACCAGATATTTGTTGTGTTGTTGGGACTATACCCACGTTTGCCACTGCTGGTAAAATAGTAGCATCAGTGACAGCGGATAGTACTCCGAGTTGTGAAATCTTTATTGACATTTTTATCTGTTTTCCTCAAATAGTGAATTACCGTCTTCAGTAGTTATTATATTTACCGCATCTTCAGTAATGATTTTGTTAATAATGGTAGATGTTACATTTACGTTTGCCGTGCTTGTTTTCAAGAACAGTGCCGCAGTTGTAGTTGATCCTTGCAGGCCAGTACCATCTGTAGCATTAGTAATAAGATCACCTGGATTGTACCAAATATCAACGTTGGCAATTAGATTACCGTATGCTGTAGTAGGTACAACCTGTTGTACGCTTGCATCAACTACTGCGGTACCTATTGGATACGTTGCTACAGAAGCCGCTGTGCCGTAGGTACCACGACGAATTTGTCCTAGGGTATTTGTTACTGTATTGTTAGTCCAGTAGGTAATACGTTCAGAACCTATAAACACTACACCAGGAATATTTTTATTAACATCTGGCATCCACAATACACTTGAATTCGCTACGCTAATTGTAGTATCAGTTATAGCAAATACATTAGTAAGTGTGGTTGTATACGCATCAGCAATACGTAGGTAACTAGGTTTGCGTAGCATATCATTGAATACTCTATAACCTAATATAGTATTAGTATTAATTGTAGTAAATATTCTCATGTCTAGCGTATCAAATACAATACCAGGAACAAGCTCTTCTGGAGCATGACTTGAATATTGATCAACATACGCACCGCCATCTAGATTAATATCTTCTGCACGTGTTCCCAATGCTGCATCAGTAAACTGACTTTGAATGATAGTATCTAGTGCCGCTTGACTCAATAAAGATGTACCGTCAGCATCATAATCAATACCTTCAAATACTTCGCCAAATGTTGCACCATAGCCAGGTGACTGTGTAAAGTCTGCACCCAACACCTGCACTCCGGGATAATCAACACCGTAGACTAATTGCCCTAGATCACGTGCCGGCATTGCTTGTCCTGGCTCGTAATATCCTAAGATACGATCATTAGCTGTGGTAAGGTTGGCCGCATCATACACAGTATAATCACTTGCAATAAAGCTATTGCCTGTGGTAATATTTGCACTTATTAGATATGCTGTTCTTACGCCTAGGTTAACATAGCTAACAATGTCTCCTGCAGTAAAGCTGGTATTTGGTGCCCAATCTTTAACTGTACTGCCGTAGGTAATACGATCAAATTTTATTTCAATACCAAAACTTCTTATTTGGCTGTTTTCTAATACTGCTGATGCAGTAGCCGCAATTGTACCGTTACCATTGATAGTTACTGTTGGTGTACTTGTATATCCGCTACCTGGATTCACTACAGTGATTGCAGTTACTTTGCCTGTGTTACCATCGATAGTAGCAGTTGCAGTAGCACCACTACCGCCGCCGCCACTGATTAAAATAGTAGGAATATTAGTGTAACCACTTCCTGGATTGTCAACTTGTATGCTGCTAAGTTTCAATGTTCTATTGTTGTACCATTGATTATAAGGTGCAGTTTGCCATAGAGCTAAGTCAGTTGATTGTTCGCCGCTTGGACTGCGGAATAGGTCGTTAGCTGAATCATAGTATGCTGGTAGATCAAAGTCAGTTACATTACCTTGGTATTCATCTAGGCCAGTGTAGTCAATACGATATTCACGAACTTTAGTTCTATATGGTTTAACTTCATTGATATAATCTTGATAGTATGTTTGATTGTCGCGAACATAACTTGGGAACTGACTTAGTGTACGCAATTTATGAGTTACACTGATAAAGCTAGATTTAAATAACCAATCAACATACGTCTGTTCTGTCAGTAGGTAGTTAACCATGATAAAGAACAGGTCATTAAATTTACCTTCTAGGGAATCAATAAAAATAGTATCTCTCAATGCTGTGAGTATTGATCGAATTTCAATATTTGGGCTTTGGTCGTATCTACTAATACCAAAACCTTGATTGCCAAAACCTAGTTCATTTGCGGCAAAGTCACCTAGTGAAGTAGACAGTGCAATAGTTCCGTTTTGAATACCAATTGTAGTAAAGTTTGTGCTGGTTGCACTGGTTACTAATACCAACTGCCATTCACCGTTACCTGTGTTATTAATCTTAATAATGTCACCTACTTGACGTGTTAATTTTAGTGCGTCAAGTTGTGTGTCTACTGAATAAGTTGGTTTAGTTAGCACGCTATAACCTGTTGCGTACCAATCAGTATAACTCCAATATAAACTATTCTTGTAGGCCTGAACACGACTAATAGCCCATGTGCGATCAGCTGATAGTGTATACAATACCCATAGTCCGTTTTGTGTAGTATCATTGTCTACTAGAACACGCCACCCAATCGGTAGCGGATCAACAGCGATATATGCCAATTCACTATCAGTTGCAACTTCTTGATCAAATTCGTCAAGTTTAGCAGTTGGTAGTGGTTCTTGATCAGTCAGTGCTGTTAGATCAAATTCCTTAGCTACAGGTGTTGATGTAAATATCTCATTGACATAGGCTACTACTTCGCTGACCGCTGTTAGGCGATCAACAAACATACTTTGTCTTGGGCGTATGTCGATACCATAGCGTTCTGCTACACTTAATTTAGGATCAGGTACAATTGCACCTTGTGAATCAATACCAGATAAACTGTCAATCATCTTGTTGATAGTTTTTGCTGGTAATAGTCCTTGATCATTGCCTTTTTGTACTAATTCATATTCACTATGAATGATGTTAGCATTGATTAATTCTTGATAATCTATGTGCAAGATGGTATTGCTTGCTGATAGATAAGGTCCTACGTTATATAAAATAACTGCATTATTTTGTACTACCGCGGCATAGGCAATCCCTTGAGATTTAGGATTAGCAATCATATCCTGAATCGAAAGAATCGGCATGTGTCTTGTAGCATTATTAGGGTCGATAGTTGTTTTATCCTTAACCCAGAAATAATATTTTGTAGTGATTATATTAGTTATTGGATCTACGTAGGTATCTTCTACGTATGCGCTATCATCAGCATACTTAGGCACGCCATCACCGCCGTTAACTACATATTTGCTAGGTAACGCTGTGCTTTCGACCCACTCTAATACTTCAACTTCTGATCCTGGGAATAAGTTGCCCCAGTTAATTGAACGATAGGTAAGTGTATCTTGTTCATAGTCAATAAAGCGAATCTTGCTTAGGTTCCACCAAACACGGCCAACTTGATTCGTGCCCCAGTAGATGCTGGCGTTAATATCCGCTGCAGAGTTTGTTCCTCTATTATAGATAGCAGGATCGTATTCAGTTTTGTAACTGATTTCCTGTTCAGCTTGTCCGAGTATGCGACCTTTAGCCGGATCAATAAACTGTAGATTTTCAATAATTGTGCTTGTTTGACTATTGTACAGATACATTCTAGTAATACTGTCAACATCAACACGATCTTGTTGGTAACGTATTAGTTGCCATCCGCGTGTTACTTCTGGGTTTTCAAACACATAAACTGAGCCAACATTCGGAGAAATTGTGTCATCACCAGGTGCAGAAATTACAATATATTGACCTTCAATGTCTAGTGCAGCACCAAATCGATCTCCGCCGTTTAGTGCGCCCGGATCAAGTTGTTGACAGAATTGATATCTACCTGGATGTGGGAATGAATCACGTGGATCATCATATAGTTCATATATGTAGACGCTTCCACTGCTTGCCACATGATCAGCGAACTCAGTTGTCTTATTATCAAATTCAGTTGTACCTTGATCGAACGGTGTTAAGTGTCGAGTAGTACCGCGATCACTGCCAATTACTAACATGTATGCGTTGGCAGCTAATTTAACTTTGCTACCAAAGTATTCATTAGATGCATTGTAGGGATTAACAATGACCTGCATTTCTGCAAACACAGCCATACCAGCGTTGGCCCAAATAGTATTATGTCCATAAGCTGTTGATCCAGATAGCATACGTAATTGATCTTTAACCACAGTAACATCAGATGTTAATCTTAGGTAACCGTTTTCATTTGTTGCAGTAACACCCAAGATGCCTGCAGTGTTAATATTTGTAATTAAATCATTTAATGAAACCACAGACGATAATGGTGTGCTAATATTTGCCGCAGTAACTTCAAAGTTATCTAAACGAATAGAATCACCTGCATTGAATACTGGATTTTGTATAGTGCCTAAGTTAGTACCATATAGTCTACCGCGATTGTGGAATTTAAACACAGCACCTGTGTTATATGCAGCACCGTTTTTGTAGTAAGGAGAACCTACATAAATCGCACAGTTGTTAGAACAAATTGTTAGACTTGTGCCAAATGCCGCATTGGCCTGTACTTCATTACCTGTAACTTTTTCAAGTTGATTAAATTGATTAGCCTCAACATAGATAATTTTACCTAATGCAGGTGGCTCAATAAAGCGTATAGTATTAGTGCCTACAACAAAGTAGTTAGTAACTTCTACGTTATCGATAGTTACACGATGCACAGTTGCAATGTTGCTCTTAGTAACGAAATCTTGGCCGCCAGTTGATTTAAATGCTTCAATAACACGATCGTATACCCAGACACATCCAGCACCTAGGTTAGTGCCCACTGTGTCATTTGGTGCGCCCACTGCTAACTGTGCGCCATCAAAACTAGAACTCAATGCGCTACCGTAGTTACTGCCCACATTACCCTGTAGTGTGGTCATTAATTTATAGTAAGGTTGTTGAGTAATTGTAAGTGTTACATTAGCTACAGTTGATGCAAAACTAACAACATTTCCGCTTAATGTATAATCAACATTAGGTATGTATGTTTTATTGTAGCTGGTAATCAACAATGAATTTGCATCGTTGGCCACATATGGTGTGAATGTAAGTGCGGCAGTACTACCACTCGGTGCGATAATCGTCTGTTTAACAGGTACACTCTTGTTTAGGCCATAGGCATAAACTTGATTGTTGCCCGGAGCACCAATATACAACCAAGAACCATCTTGATTAAATGCAAGGCTTGTACCAAATTTATCGCCTGTAGCTGATACATTACCAACAATTAATTGTGCTTTGCTAAATGTTGCTGAAGAAGCTGTTTTAGTATAGACATAAACATATCCTAGATTATTGTAGCTGCCTGGTGCACTTACTGCCAATGAACTTGTATTTGGAGTCTGTGCCAGATCAACTATAGTACCAAAACTAGAAGTAGCAGTTGAGGTGTTACCTGCATCTGGTATAAGTTTAGTATTTTCTAAGAATGTGCCTGTGTGATCTTTTAGGAACACATGTGCCGCACCAGTGTTGCCACTAAATGGACTGCCAGTGACTGCAATTAGGCCATCTGCACTCATCTTAACACTGGTACCGAATCCATCACCAGCAACATAATCATTTGATGCTTTGTCAAGAGTTTGTTTTATATTCCATGGATGATGTTTTTCGTATACTTTCCATGTACCACTAGGTTGTGGGCTATATGGTTGTCCTTGAACGCTGGTAGTTGCCGCGTCAATATCAATCCATACTTTTTCGCCTACTTGCCAACCATGTGGTGGCATGTATTTACGAGCATCTTCCATATAGGTAAAGCGCAGACTGTGCAATGTTAATAGTATGCCAGAGCCAGTTATAGTTGTTAATTTGCTGGTGTCACCAGTGTAGACAACCATAAGGTTAGTAGAGTCAACTACAGAATGTACTTGATAGAACCCATCAAATGCTGAGTTAAAACTCTGCACCAACATAATATTACCAGCTGATAATCCATGTGGTCGACCAGTGGTAAATGTTACATATCCATTTAGGCTATTAGTAACAGATATAACAGAATTGTCTGTTTCTGTTACGCGGAATACATTCCAATTTTGTGTAAAATCTTTAGCGCACCAGATGCGATATCCACTGCCCATTTTGCTGATGTTATTATCTAAATCAACATAATTAGCGAGATCAAATATTGTTAGGTCAACGTCATTGATGTTAACATAACCTGCTGTAGGAATATCATTGTCATAGTTACTATGAGAGGTTCTAACCAATGCAATATTGCTGGTATAATCACCGTATGATTTGTATAACTGTGATTCATTGAATATAGTTTTTCCATCACCGCTGTTATTATTAGTACCCGCAACAAACTGTGCCAATGAAGGATTAACACCAAATGCTTTTTCATCTAGCGGTATTTCTACATAAGGGTTACTGTCTAGGGCGCCGTATTCACCAACACGAATTGCCCATTCTTCGTAGAATTTAATCTCACTACTTAGATTATCAAATGTAGCATTAAGCATTTGATTAACTGCATTTGCTGAACCTTTTTGTCGTATGAATCCTTTATAGAATTCAATTTGACTTGTTTCACTTAGTCCTAGGTCGCTTAGATATTGTCTTGGTTTAAATCCAATCAGTGCATGGCTGTGTTCAATTTGATCTTTGTCTTTGATTTCACCATAGCTATCATAATATGATTTACCTTCTACATTTAGTGTAGAGAAGTTAGGCAATAGACCTGTTTGAATCTGGCTCTTATCGATCTGTTTCCAATAGTTAAATTGGAAATCAGGAGCGGCAATAATATTTTGTAAGGCAGTATAGTATTGATTTTTATATTCTACTAGGTCGCCTTTAAGATAGTCAATGCCTTGATCCCATGCAGCAACCACACCGTCATTGTAGATAAATCCAGGCGCACTTAGGCTACCATCCCAGGCTGCTGTTTTCTGACCAATTAGTTTTAGTCGATACTGTCTATTACCACTTTCTGGTTGATAGATAACATCGTTGAATACTGTGGTGTTGTCAAAGATCAATACATGTTCGTATTGAACTAGATTAACTTCAACGTAACCAATCATGTTTGCGGCATTGTTTAGTGTTACTTTAAAGTTAGTAGGTGTACGTAGTACAGTATAGTTATTATTCTTAACTAATTTAAAGTTTTGATCTAGTACTTTACTACCGTATTGGCTGTCTTCAATACCATCTGTGATTGCATTGGTACTGATTGCACTTAATGTATTGGCTACCGGACTTAGTACTAAAATACTACCTGTTTTCCATCCTTGTTGTGCCCAGAATAAAAATTCTTTAGCACTTAGGCGCCAATTATGCAGTTCACCTAGTTGTGAGTCGGTGTCATTAAACACAAAGCCTTGACTTATTAGATATCTTTCATAGCCAACTAAGAAATCAACAATTTGTTGCTGAGTAGTAAACTCGTAACCATAAGGCACTGTTAATTTTAAATTTTGATAGTCATTAAAAACAGTCGCGCCACTATTCAATACTTTAATTTGATAGCTGTTTGAGTTGACTACACTTGGGATAATAGTAAAGTAAGGGCTTGCTAGATTGTAGCCGCGAACACTGTATCCACTATTAGTTTTTTCAACAATCACTGCACTGTATGACAGTGTCTTAGTAGGTGTTGATTTGTATAGATGTACATTATAGTTTTCATTTGGTACAACAATGCTATCACTGGTACTTGCAGGACTAACTTGTTCTGCTAATACCTGTAGGTATTTTTGATCCGTAAAGCCAGCTGTTTTGTAGGCCAATTTTACATTGTACTTGTCTAGCATTGATGTAATTTTACTGCTAGGACTAATGCCTTGGCTGATCAAATAATCAGCGATCCAGTTAATATAACCAGCACCACGATAGACGGTGCCAGTAGAAACATCACCATTGAAATCTATGTCAGACTGAGCAATGTGTTGATTAGTGTTGGTTGTTAGGTATTGACTTAAACTATAATTGTATGTATAATTGTAGGTATCTGCTAATAGACCAAAATATTTTGCTGGTTTAGCTAGAGCCAATGCCTGTTGCACAGCGAACGAAAAGTCACTGCTGGTGCGCCATGCAAATTCTACAGGGCCAAATTGTCCTACACCCCAGCTGGCTGATGTTTGTCTTGCAGAAAATCCACGAGATAGTACCTGTGCTGGATTTAATAAGTTACCATTTTCGTCAATTGGTATAATAGTACTTAGGCCAGGACGAGCAAACTGTGGGTCAATGCCCTGTCTTGGACCATTACGAATCATACCTGCTTCTAGGTCATCCCATAGAAGTTTATTGCCGCCAGTGTAAGGTGCAGGACCATATTCATCTTGCCACCAGTTCGGCATTGCAGTAAAGCCTAACATTTCCCATGGTGTTAGATGGGGTCGGAACGTATCATAGAAGTATTGGAAACATGCTCTCCAGCTACCCGGAAGTTGTTCACCGTCAATACGATCAACTAAATTACCATAGTTCCATGTAAATGCATCATTTGTGTCAAATGTATTATTAGTAGTATAATCAAGTTTATTGTTGCCTAACCAATGTAGGAAACTCTTAGATAGTAACTGATTTGCTTCAGCTAATGAGTAATCATTATCTCTAAATTTACCAGGAACTACAGTAAAGATATCCTGATATGTACCTGTGTCAGGTAATTTAATATTGTTGTAGATACGTTTTTCAAGTTCTAATAACAAATCATCACGATAGTCTCCAAACGCCGGAGTAATGCTGCCGTCATGTCCGCGAATAACATTAGTAGGAGTTCTATAAGTATCATCTAAGAATATTTCCGGAATAAATCTAGGCCATAGTCCTAGTTTACTTGGAGTTTCTGGAATATAATTACCATCAGTATTACTATATTCTACAATAGTAATTGTGTCACCTACTGATAAACTTGTAGTAAATCTAGCCGCAGGACGATCTTGTAAAAATGTAAAATCATTGCCAACTATTAACTGCACACCATTTAGGTATACTAATACTGCTTGATTACTCAACACTTGATCAGCAAATATGTTAGTAAGTTCGTAGTCTGTTTTTAGTGCATCAAATACTGTATAGGTTATAGTATTTTTCAATGAACCGTATGGAACCATATCACTGTAGTACCATGGGAATGTTTTATTTTTAATGCTGTTAATAGCAGTTAAAATTAAATCCACAGTGGCTACTGGATCAGTCTGATCTACTCCAGTTAGAGAAATGCTTAATCCTAAAAATTTATTTTTAAATCTGGCATACTCGGATTGTGCGTAACGCAATGAATCAATAAAGTTTGCAGTGTCATCTAATAAGAATAATGCGCTGTGTGTTACAGGAGCACTATGTTGTAAGATAGTACCGCCTTGTTGTTTGATTTCAAGGTCTCTTAAATTGCTAACTCCCAGTACATCACCTGTTATAATGGTACTGTTCTGTGCCATAGCAACCAAATGGTTACGCATCTGACCTAATGTTACTGTAGTAATGTCAATGTTTTGTGCATTTAATTCTAAGTTAGTTGGTACTTGATAAGAACCAAGCGCACTCTTGTCAGTGCTGTAAACTAAGATATCAATCTTATCGCCATTAGTAGGAATTTGTATTACCTTAATGTCAATAATTGCTCCAGCTACCGGTGCTGTTGTAAACAATACCGTTGCTCCTGAGATTAAAAACGTAGACGGTGATTGTACAACATTGTTAATGCTAACAACAACACCGTTAACATAATTAGGATCACTAATATTATAAGAGGTAGAAGTACCGTCGGCTGTATATTCTTGCGTAGTTACAATACGTACAGAACCACCAATCAGCATCCATTGTGTATTTGACAAATATGTAAAATTGTGGTATACTTTAATGTAAGGTATCGATGATTGACCTGCAGGAGTAACGTCAATCGGAAATACTGTGTTCACTCCGTTGGCAATATAACCAATCAATTGATATTGTTTTGTTGGTTCAACTATAGTAGTCCATGTATTGTGTGGCTCTAAAGAATTTCTATCAATGATCTTTTGTAGGAAACCCGTTGCTACATTTTCAGTCGATGGTTGTTGCCCATCTGTATATGTAAATGTATCAGTGTTAAAGAATGTTTGGAATTCTATCTCACCTTGAGTCGATAGGTTTCTGTAGCTTAATGGAAATCCTAATACACTGTCAGTTACTCCGGCACTGGATTTTAAATAACCAAATAATTGTGTGCCTGCAAATGTGCTTCTTGTATAAGCAGAAAAGCTCTTACCTGTACTATCATATACATCAAATAACGGACTTTGTTGTAGGCCTGTTTTTTGTTGACTTGGGTTCCAGTTAGCACCATCGTACCACCATTGACTGCCTTTGTATTGTCCTTGTAGTACTACCACAGAATCATTTACCTGAGCAACACCGTCGTCGGCTAATACTAGATCGATATGATAATCGCCTGTTGGATTTCCGTTAACGTCTACAGCATATTGTACTAGGTTAACTACATAAATTTTATCACGCACTAATGGGTCAGCATCAGCTGCAAATAAAACTCGAATACCACTAACTAATGTGATACCAAATGCCTCAGATGCCACACGACCTTGTAGTTCTGTAAAGGCATCAGTAGTTACTGTATCTAAAATATCAATAGGTGTTTTACCGATTCTACCATGGTTTATCAGTTGTAGATCTGGATCAAATTGTATAATAGGACGTTTTGCACGTAGGTTCTGATCCAACACTGGAACAACATTATTGTATCCAGCTGTTGCAGTAATAACATCGCGATGGAACCAACGATTGTTACGTGACCAAGCATTTAAATCTACACTGCTACGGTTAATTGTAATATAATCAGGAAATACTTTACCTGGGTAATTCAATGCTAATTCGTCATTGTATGTTTCAGGCGTTACTAATAAATTAACGTCAACTAATCTAATTCCTGCACCCACTTGTTCTACATAGTATTGGCCGTTTTGATAGTCGGTAGGAGTCACATCTTCACCAAATTGAATTTTTAATCCTGTGGTAAACTGCACACCATTAGGACTGGTATAGTTTAACTGCCCTAGAATATCATTTTCTACATCAATAGCCCAATTACTGTATTCCACAAGTTTAATTGAGTTGTACATGCCAGTACTTGTTTGGTCCTGTATATATAGTGTAGACAGTAGACTTGACAATAATGGAACTTGATGGAAGAAACCATCGTAGTCTTTGTAAAATTCTTTATTAGCGTTAGCTACACCGTATCTGACATAGACTTTTTGATCTAGTGCTACATCTTGTACATATACCATTTGTATTAATAGATCAGGACTGCCATCAGCATTTTTAATACCGGCATCAACTAATACTACTTTCCAAACACCATAGCGTAGAGCACCTGCAATCACAGTGCCTGCGGCATATCCTGCAACAGGATTGCCAAGATTGTCGTAGACCACCGGATTAGTCCAAGCTGTTTCGCCTAGATTGGTGTACATGTCTGAAATAACAAATATTAAAGTTTTACCACTAAGTTGTCCGATAATGCCGCGCCATTGAGGATATTCAGCAGTGAATTGACTAACTGTTTTATTTTGCCATGTGTCATATGGCGCCGGTGTAGCGTAGTCTACATTGTAGACTGTAGTCATTCCAGTAAATCTATTCTGTGATGACAGTTGTGGCACTTGGAAGGTAATTGTTCCGCTATCTGTACCATTATTAGTTACACCTAAGACATCTCTAGAACTAAGTGTCGGAGTAGCGGCTAGGACACCGTTGGTGCCTAATTCAGTTTGAATCCAAAATGGAAATCCAGGTTGATTAATAACAAAGTTATAGGTACCACCACGTGCCAATGTTATAGAATGATCTACTTCACCGTTAGAAGTAAATGTATATTGATTCGTTGTTGCATTGCGTGTTACAATGTATGTTTTAGTTAACTCAACGCCAGAAGTATCAACTGTTACTGCATCTGGGCCATTAGGTAGCCAATAGTATTGACTAAAGTTAACAAACTTGTCAAAACTAATTAATGGATTGAAACTATAGTATTCGCTGTCGAATAAACGACTTTGTTTATCAACAATACCACCATAGTACTTAATTTTGTTTAGTACATCGGTATAGGTTGCAAAGAATGTAATTTCATTTTGAGCATCTTGAAGTACAACGCTAGGCTCAAGTTGATAATTCTTTCTATCACCGGTTGTTTCTGTAATATAACTATCTCCAGTTTTATAAGTTGGAGCAAATTTTCTTCCGATATATCCATACAGTTTAGTTAGATTAGGTTCATTAACTAACTGATCCATAGTAGCCGACAAAAACTTTTGGTTAGTGTCGGATTGGAATACTACAGGAAGTAAATTTAAAGTCTTTTTAGCAGCCATTATTGTTAGATCTCAAGTGTTATATAGTATTTAAGCCAATGCAATCTGGTTGATTTGTGCGGCTGTAATTGCAGTAATGATCTGTACATTATCCACTGTAGCGGCACTTACAATAATCTCATTGACATTTGCGTTAATTTGTAGTAAACTACCGAACACGCTAGAATTACTTGCAGGTACAATTAAAATACTTGCAACGTTAGGTGCTAGGGTAGTGTGCAGATATGCCGCTAATTCTGAGAAGTAGAATGTTTCACCGAAGTCCCAGTTAGCTATAGCAAAGTAATTGTTAATTGCAGCAATTACAGATGTTTGTATATCGTAATCACTGATAACAATGTTAGGATTTTTAATCACTTTGAATGTTGCCTGTAGACTAGGATCAGCTTTAGCACCAAAGATTGGTTTAAATGATGCAGGATTATAAATGATAGTGTCACTGATAGATTTATAATTCTCTAAATTGTTATATTCTAAATCCAATTCTTCGCTTGTAGGAGCAGTTGGTTCTGTTAGTGTATTAGAAGTATCTTGTACCCATGCAATGTAGTCAGTGGCATACTGTTTAGTTAAAATATACAAGTCAATAATATTATTTGGACTTGGGTCAATACGACGATAGTTAGGACTATTATGACGATATTGGAAGTACAGATCTTGACGACCAATTTTAGCAGAATAACCAGTTACAGGATTTAACACATAACTTGCTCCATTAATGGATAGTTGATAGAATGCATCATCCATTGGAAAATAGAACAATTGACCAGCAGTGTATAATGTAGCCGCTTGTTGTGCTGCTTGAAGCGTTGGGTAATTTGATAAGATAAGACTATTATCTACAGGAGTTTGTACTACAAAATTATCGTAACTGTTAGTAGCCTGGAAATAAACATACTTGCTGTTGGTATTTGTGTTTGGATTAACAATCAATTCAAATAGTTCAGGATTATCAGGAATGCCATCGTTGTTTGAGTCAGGGAATGTTACTAAAATTCTATTAGGATTTTGATATCCGTCAACTGCCGTGATAGCATTATAGATATACCAAGTATAGTCTAGTGATAGTGGATTAGAATCATCTGGATTACTATTTGTTTTTAATACTTTGATTTGATCGTTAATAGTTAATCCTGTAGTTGCATCAAAGATTTTAACTGAATTGTCAAAGTAAAAGTTAGTTTCTTTTACACTTTCGAATACATAGTCAAGACCACGATAGTAAACAGTATAAGTTTGACCCACTGTTTGGAAACGTATTAACCAACTACTGTCTAGTGACTGGCCACTGGTATCACCTGTGTTTGTTAGATCAAATGCGGCTGTGCTTAGATCCTGTGGCATAATGATCTGCCAGCTAGAAAGTTCAACGTCATAACGTAGACCAAAATCTGCATAGGCTGTAATATATCCTACCATTGATGATACTAGATCAGTGGTAAAATCATTGTTAAACACAGCAAAGATAGTATCAGCTATTGCGCCGTTAGGTACTAACTGATTGATCACAACAGGGCCTGTGCCGTTGGCAAGGTTACCTTGTCCACCGTTAGTACCGTCACCAATTAACTGTTCAATAGTTGCATAGATATAGTATTTGTCGCCAGTGTTCTTAGGAGTACCAACTTGTATTGTATTAGTTGCATCAAAGTAGTTGCCTGTACCTGCTGAAAATCTAACTATAGAACTTTGTACAATGTATTTGTTTGAGTTACTTACAGCACTACCAACCTGTACAATTTTTCCAGTAGCATCATAGAAATAACCAGTAGAACCATTGGCCAATAATGTTGACGAATTCCAATATAAGTTTTCAGTTGTAATCAACGGATAGTTAGCATAGAAATACTGTAGCGTCTCTTGAGCACTGGCAATCGGTTTAACCTGATTGTAGACTACTTTGTAGATATCATTTGATGTTGTATATTCAAAATTAAATGTATCTTCAAATGGGTCACGATATAATATACCGTCTTGTGCAAAGATGTTAGTACTTGAATATTTGCCTGTCACATCAATAACATCTAGGTAACGACTGATACCGCTTGATGTGCGGTTTACAGCTTTAATTTTTAATATGTCGTTGAACAAGGTATAAGGTAAAATGTTATAGTCTTCACCTGTAACCATACGGTTTTGTGTATAGTACTGTTGTGGTGCTTTCTGTCTAATATCTTCAATAGTGTCACGGCTTGTTGCATTAGCCACTGTATATTGTAGACTTGCACGAATAGTAATAGTTTCAATACGTCCAGTATGACTTACATAATTGATAGGCACTACGATACCTTGTAATTCTGTAGGAGTAATTTTATAGTCTAGTCCATTACTTACACGATAGTAAACACGGAAGTTACCTTGTGGAATATTAGCAAACGCACCGTCACCAAAAATCAGATCCACTTGATCACCAGCACGTGTAGCAACTTGGTAGATGTTTTTATTAGAACTTTGATTGTAGATAACATTAGTGTTGTTTACTGCAGGTACCTGTGACCATAGTACACTTGGGTTGCCACTAGAATCTAAACTGTATAACCAGATATCTGTGTTATTAATATTGTCTACGCTTACGCTATACACACGATTAGGTAAACTTTCTTGGAAGGCTACATCGATAGATTTTAAACTTCCCTGTTTGAAATACATAAAGAAACCGGTGTTAGCACTGCTATTACCAAGGTTGTCGTTTTTGTATAGTAAATTAAACGGTAGGTTAGGACGTGGTGCTACTTCGTATACATAGCTACTGCCTACACTGGTTGGGCTAACCATTTCAAAGTTAGTCTGCGAACCTTCGATTAGGGAATTAAAGCTATATGTAGGTATAACGCTTGGTACTAATCTAATTTGATATTCATCGTTAGTAATACCGTTGATAATTTGACTATTGCTAGGTTTGCCTACTACTTGATTAGCAATCAAGCTGGCATTTAGCACGGCTGTGAATTGTTCAAGCCAATTATCGTTACCAGCATCTGCCCAATTAACTAATAGACCACTTAGATTAATGCCGTTGCTGTCATAGACCTGTTCGGTAGTACTAACGCTGTCAACTTTTAAGAATCCACTTGCTGGAATATTGCGTTTAGGATTGTAGCTGACTAAGCGAGCAAGTTTAAGAATACTGTCACGACGTTGTGCTGTGTCAATAAAGTTTTCACGTGCGTTTAAGTCACCTCGGAAAGCTAAACTTTGTCCTAAGAAAGCAATTAAATCAATTAAGGCTACAAACTCACTGCTATCAATAAAGTCATTGAAATCTTCTGGGTAATATAGTCTTAAGTAACTGACCATCGAAGCGCGAAGCGTTTCAAAGTCATAGCTTTGAAAGTCTGCGTTTCTAAAGGTTTGATATAGTTTAGTCCAGTCTTCTGCAACTAATAAACTCGTTTGTCGTGTGGTGGTAGCCATGCTTATTTCCTTGTATAATGTATTTATTTTAGGAAAAAAGTGGGTAGTTAATTAACTAACAGAAAGTTGTTTTGATTGGTTATCGAACTGTAAATTCATAACACTTGACTGGTTTGTCTGCAGGTATCTTAATTCTAAAGCTATCTGTAGGCCCTGATTATATTCTGTAACTACAATATTATCAAAACTCACACGAGGATCATACTTGGCGATAGCTTCTATATCGCTGGTAATAAGACTTTTAAGCTCAGATGTAAATGGTTCGTGCATTACGTTCCAAATAATAGTGCCAAAATTTGGATTCATTAGCTTTTCACCCTTGCGAATATTGAAATGATTAATAATATCCTGTTTAACCAATTCTTCATCCGTAAGGCGAAACTTCTTGCTTGCGCCTAATGTACTAAAACCTTTATAAAATGTAGCCATAAAAATATTTATCCTTGACTAACTGACGTCATTTGTGGTGCTAATACCGCTACTGCATATTGCCCCTTGGCAAAATAAGAAGCACCTGTAGTGCCGTATTGGTCAGCTCCACTTGCTCCGTTGCGATATGCTTTTGCACCACCTGGGCCTAGTAGATGTGCAACCGCTAACATACCAGCAATATCCTCTGGTTTCTGATCAGCAGTAATAGCACCAATTCTAACCATAGAAGTGTAGTTTCGTTTGGTATATTCGCACATTGCCTGCTCTTGTTCTGGGCCATTGCTGAGCCAGGCCTGCAGACTGTTAACACCATTTTTGTTAGGACTCCACATGTTTGGATTGTTTAGTTGACTGTTACTCTTACAGGTCTTGCTTACATAACCACCATCAATTAGTGCAGGATAGCCAAATTGGTATTTGCCCACATAGCCAATTGAGTTAACTACATCATACTTGCCGCCGCTTTCGCTTTTGCCAATTGTAGCATAGTAAGCAGTTAATTGATCTGATGTTAGATTGCCAATGGTACAATCGCATTTAGGTTGATTACGTAGATCAGTTGCAGTTGCAGGATTTTTAACCGGAGTTCCTGTTGTTTTAGTAGCATCCTGTGTGCCTGTGTATTTTCCTGGTTGTAGTCCAGGGGCTGGAGTGGCCGCATACTGCGCCTGTCCTCGTGCAAAAGGTTCATGAGTAGGTGCTACTGCAACAATGGTACTAAGAACATCCGAATTAGAAACATATAATCCTGTAGATGAATCTAAACTAACATCAGGTAAGCTATTGACCTTTATTGGAGTAGCAAACGTTAATGCCTGTGTACCACCACTGTTTTGTTTAACCAATGATCCTTCATAGGCAACGGTGCCGCCTGACTTAATACTAACAGTTGCACCTGCATCAACAATAAATGTAGATCCCGACTTGCATCCGATACTACCTGTTGAATGTAAATTAAGTGCCCCAGTTAGAATAGTACTCGAAGAGTTGTTTACACTAAATACACTTGATGCCATGTTAATATTGTTTAAGGCATTAAAGTTAATGTCCTGATCTGCATGGAAATTCATGCTACCTTGAGTTCTAACATTAAATCCGCTAGATGCAAATATATTAACAGCACCGTTGGCATCTAATTCCACCCAACTCGATCCATCAGCATGACTAATATACAATGAGTTGTCAGTGTCGTGCATCATAATTTGATGCCCTTTGCCTGTACGCAGTCTAATCAACTGATCTTTGCCAACAACATTACCGTCATCCATGATAAATGTATGGCCGCCTCGACGTGTAGTGTAGGCGTAGTCTGCTTCTGTTAGGGTACCTGCTTGTATTTTGGCCAAGAATGCTTCGGGATTTTCTGCGCCGTTATCTGGATAAGGACGACCCGGTGTACTGATACCGAAAACGTTGCTAGGTGTTTCACGTTGACTACTACTTGTAACAACCCCACGTGTAGTATCACGGTCTAGACCCTGTACTTTTAAAATATTGTATTGTGGTTCGTGTATAGGTTTAGGATTACTATAAAACGATTGACTTTGATATGTTGTAGGGTCGTTTTCATTAAATTCTGTTACTGGTGCAGGCGTGCCTGGTTGATATGATTTAGCAACATCCGCACTGGCTCCGGATACATCTACATTAGTACTACCAGCTATAGCTGGAATCATGTACTTGCTTAAGTGACTGTTAACACAACCGATCCAATAACCACGCAATGGATCACCTGCAATAAAGATAACAATAACTTCTACACCAACATCCGGTGGTACCATCCACATGCCATAGGTATGCGGAGTATTGCCAAATTTATTAGTAGTATTGGCTGTTCCATTGGTGCCATCTTGTACAATATTTGTAGTACCTAGGAATGGACTACTGTAGCTGACTGTGCGCCAATTTTTACTATCGTTACGATCACCACCTAGATCCGGGATCCATACCTGCAGTCTTCCACTACGTGTAGGATCTAGGTTATTTTTAACAATGCCAATATAAGGATGAGGGTCAACACGTGTGCCGGGAGCTTCCTCGCGGCGCTGACTCTTCATTATCTTATTGCTTTGTCTATGATCTATTGCCATTGATTATATCCTCTATGCTGCTGTGCTAATTTGATTTTGTAGTGCTTTTTCTGCTTGATACGCTTGGAAGTTTTGTTGTTGTAAACTTAAGAATGTTGCAGTTGCAGAATCTTTTTGTTGCTGTGCTGTGGCCAATAGTGCCTGTGCGGCAGCAAGATTGGTCTGTGCAGTTGCATAACCTGGATCAGATGGTTGAACTGCGCTGTATCTATCAATTCTAGCCTGTTGTCGATCAATATCATTTGTTGCTGTTTCTATTGCAGCATTTGCAGCATCAGTTTGTTGATGTAGCGGTGCATTGGCCGCTTGTAGATCAGCAAGTTGTTGTTGGAGAGCCAATTTGGTCGCACTTGGCCCGGTATCTGCAGGTGATACAGTAGCTTGAGGTGCTGCATCTGCACTGCTTGGACTTGTTATTGCCTGCGTTGAAGCTGTGCTATCTACTATTGCAAGATCTTGTTGAGCCGCTGAAGCTGTAGGCTGCGGATTATCAGCTACTGGCGTATTATTAGGTGCTACATTATCGCCTGTTGTTTTTGTAGTTGGCGAAGTTGTTGTAGGTGGAGCAACATCAACATTTGTTGTGTTAACTGTAGTTCCACTTTCTGAACGCTGTGTTGTTTGTTTATCTGCTACATAGTCAAGAGTTGATTGACGAGGTAATCTAACAATGTCCAATGATTGTTCAAATTTGCCGCCACTAAATGTACTGTCAACTTTCAAAACTCTAAACATACCAGAAAACATAGATGACTGTTGGAAGTCACTATCAAATTTCATTAACCCTGTGCTGTCGTCAATGTCGCTGGGCATTAAAAATTTAACTTGAATATACACTTCTTGCTGATCCATGTGTAGACTTCCATCAGCAATTAATCTATCATCTGATGATGGAACTGCAGTAGATGCCGAACCAGTCAACGGATTAATTACATTAACCGGAGCATAAAATGTATCATCTTGTTTAATATACTGCGGGTCACCAATAATTTTAAGCGTACCTTGTAGCATGTCGCCGCCGGCCGCTGTGTACAGCGACTCTTGTGTATCCACAGCCGCGGCCGCTTTAGGTGTAATATCACCGCCTGTAGCACGTGCTTTGGCATCTACAGTCTGTGGTTTTTCTTTCATTGGTTGTACTGCGTTTGCTGTGTCGTCTATACCATTGTAGTTGTCTGGATTTAATTCTTGATCATCGTAGATATCTAGACCGTAGGTTGCGGCCATGTTCTTTTTATAAGCAGTAACCGCAGTGTAGTATAAGGCATTAAATTCAAGATTAAAATCTAATACATCTAGATTTTTGCCTGTGTAGTAATAGTTGTATTCTTTAAGTGGAGTAGTCCATGTACCTTGTGGCGCGGCAGCTATTTTAGTATTATAAACATCATAGGTAACTACATTATAGGTAATTTCTCTAGCCCATACTTTTCTAATTGTATCATAGCCAGTCAATGTTACCTGTGGAACAATCTTAAACCATTTTAGAGGTAAATTTGCATTTTTAAGTTTAGCCGCTTTATATCCGGCCGCATCACTGCCAAAGTCTTCAGGCACCACTAATTGATTCTGTATATAATCACTGTTACGTATCACATAGTTAATGACCATGTCTATACTTGTGCCTGTATTAATAGAAAATATCTGTGTACTATAATCTAACGCGGCGTTAACAGAATCCGCGTTACCGGCACGCATCGATATTTCATTAGATGCGTCTGCCATAGGTGTATCCTTAGCACTTAGATTTTTACCTAATAGAAATTTTGCTGATTGTATTTCAGGAGCAAATTTAAAATAGATCGTATCAGCTACTTTGATCTTTTTAGTTTTAACCATGTCATCAAACCAAGCATTATACGCACTACCATATGATTTTACACGATACACTGGATCCGACGATATAACGTTAGCAACCTTTTGTGGTACTGTGGTTAATGGAACCGGAGATATAGTACCGTCAGGATTTATCTTATTACCATTGGCATCGATGTTGTACCCATTTGCAGCAGTTTCGCGTTCTGATTTAGCTTCTGCCAGATATGATTCACTTTCTGTACTTTGGAAAAAGCTGGCCACTGTACCTGCAACTATTTCAAAGTGTGCAGGCGTTGCTAGAGTAGATACATCAAATGCAGAGTGATTATAAGGGCATGCTTCGATCTGGTATTCAGCACCTTTGCTCGATGCTTTAATATTCATTGACAATATACGTATAGGAATGCGTTTTACCTGATTAGGAATTGAACCAATAATTGTACCAGTGTCGTCGATAGCAAAGAAATCTATCTGCAGCATATAAGGTTGCTCTACATAGTTTCGTGCCTTAACATCCGGACTCGAACATAGTTTAATAATTCTATCTACCAGCGTCATACCATACGGTTCGATGATTGTAAATGTCGTTTTGATAGCATTAGTAGCACGACTATGTTCGTTCAATCCAATTATAGTTTCAATGTTTAAACTTTCAAAGTAAAAATCTTCAGCAAAATAAGGTGCTCGAATAAATTGATTAGGGTCAGTGGCATCCTGTGTGTTATTATATCTACCTGCACTGGCAATAATTACACGTTTAGGTGTATATGTTTGTGTTTTAACTATTTGATTATATTCGTCGATTGTCATTAAAGCCAAGCTCAATCCATAAGTATAACTTGGATAAGCATGCAGAGGATTCATTATAGGTGCTTTACTTGCGGCTGTGCTATCAGGATTTGTTGCTGATGGTGTTGCTCCGCCGCCACTAGGTTCTGTTTGTATTCCACCTGTTTGATTAAAATTAGGAGCAATATTATAATCAGTGCCCACTATGCTTGGTTCAGAAGAAGTTGATAATGGAGCAACGTATCCGCCACCAGTATAATAATCTGAATTTGGATCATAACCACCCTGTTGTACAGCGTTATAATTTGGCGCAGTTAAATTAACCTGTTCTTCTGTAGTCAATTGATTAGAAGTATCGGCGGCCGCTGTTTGTGCGGCTGAGGGATTTTGATTATCTACACTGGCCTGTGCCGTGTCTGCAGATGGGTTTAATGATGCTAATTGTGATTGCAAATCTGAAATAGCCGCTTGCTGTTGTGAAATAATGCTATTTGCATTTGTAATATCATCTTGTAAATCTGCCGCATCTTGTAGCAGATTATTTCGCACAAGGCTATTACCCGGTGCATTAGCCGCGGCCATCTTAGCATCATATTGACTTTGCAGACTTGCCAATGTTGCCTGATTAGAACTAAGCGTAGACTGTGCAGATGCTATCTTGGCTTGTAAATCCGATGCCGTTGAAAGTGCCATTAATTATAGTCCTAGTGCAGCAGTTAATGCAGCTTTTTTAGGTACATAGATAGTTGCACCTGGTAAAAAATCATAGATTGGATCTTGTATTGTATTTGGGTTACGCACCGCAAACACCCACCACAATGCACTTGTGCCGTACAAATCGTAAGACAATAGATCGGGACGATTTTTATAAATTGCATCAATCTTATAAACTACATCTGTAGGATCATTAGGAATGCTAGGAATATTAGCAACGTCTAAAAATGGCCCGAATGTTTCGTTGTTGTAATACGGACTTGTCTTACTGTATGATACTGACATTATAGGAATCCTCCATAACCGTTAGTTTTATCTTGTAGCAATTGACCTGCGGCAAATTTATTAAGATCAAATCTATCATGCAACATTTTTCGACTGTATACCGGTTTTAGTGTAATTGATATAGTACTTGCAGTTGGTACTCGTGTTTTAGTAGTTATCTGTGTTGCTGTACTGCCTGTCGGTGCTGATGTTGCTCCGGATGTATTATTAGAAAAATTCGGAGCCACTGGGCCCGAATAATCAGTAGTACCATAAGGCGAAGTAGGCACAGTTGTAGTTCCAGCATTCCCTGATGGATTAGTTGCTGTATTTAATGTTGTGCTGGTTATTGGAATTTCCATATAGTCTACATCTGGCGATAGTGTATGTGAAAAGTTACTTAACACACATGGTACATGTGGAAAGTAATGTTGCCCATATCCATCTAAAAACACAACAGGTGGTGGATTACCTACGTTTGTTCCACTACCAAAGAACATTTTAGTAGCCGCTCTAAAGAAGTATATAGCAGCCATTAGATATTGGCCTTCTTCAACGTTTTGCACTGTAAAGTCGCCGCTGATAGTAATGTCACTGACTTCACTATTGTTATAAAATTGCAAAGGATAGTTACTGTGCGTAGGACTTGTAGAACTGTAGTTTGCTGCATGTGTTACGGTGATACTGGGTGTGTATGGAAATATAACACCATTAGTGTTCTTTAGTGGCATCATTAATGCGTTTGTTCCTGATGCATCATTATAAAAGAAATTAGCTTTAGGTGCTAGGCTAATTCTTATTCGCCAATCGTCGGTAGTACTGGCATTATTACCGCTTTGAAATGACACACTTGGATTTGCAGGAGGGTCACCTGCAAGGCCGTCTGCTATTTTACTACCAGGTCTTTGATTTTTTGGGTCATCAATGCCCTGTACTGATGGATCATACCCACCACCAGTATAGTAATCAGAGTTTGTATCAGATGGATCATACCCACCAGCTGGCACAGCATTATAATCTGGAGCACCGTTATAGTCTTGCGAAACCGCCGGAGTTCCACCAATTGAATTAGATTTGTCAATATAATCAGGATTGTCTGGATCATAACCACCACCAATACTGCCCACGGCATTAGGATCATACCCACCAACAACTGCATAGCTCGGTGCTTCTGTATAAGTTTGTGTAGCTGTAACGGGCACAGGAGTAAAATCAGCACCTGTAGTTGGAACATATCCTGTTGATGGGCTATATTCGCCACCAGATTCTGTAATCGGACCAGCCACTGCGGCCGCTGGAGCATTTGTATACGAACCAGTAGTTGCTACGCTATTGAAATAAGCATCCGATGCAGCATTATCAGCTTGCCACTGTTGTTGAGCCGCTGTTGATAGTGAACCGTATTCAACCAATTCTCCGGTGGCTGGATCCTGCACTAACGTGTGTGCTGTCATGTGATCGGTAAAGTAACTCATTCATAAAACCTCTTGTATAGTGTATTTATAGGCTATATAATAGTAGTAGTTAAAAGGAAACCTCCACCAATGAGAAAGGTAAATTATCTAAATAATAAAGATATTTTAAAAGAAATTCACAAGAGTAAGTTAAATTATTGTAGTTTTATAGATCCAAGTGTTACCAGTTACGATACTATCGTTACTAATGTTTCATCAATTACTAAAAAGAACATCACAGAAGCACGTAAACTACGTGCTGAACGCCTAGCAAAAGAAGCACAAGAAGCAGAATTAGCTCTAGGCAACAAACGCAAGCTAGACGAGTTTGCTATTCCTGTAGAAAATATCCCTGTAACCGATGTAGTGTTCCGTGTTATGACCTGGGAGCATATACCTATTGACGATGCTAAACAAAAGAAAGCAGACGCCAAAGCACAAGAAGAATGGGACGAAGATAACTTCGAAACAGAATACGACGAACCCGTTGTAGTCAAAGGTGCTACTAAGTACGTTAAGGTTAATTTTCCTCCATTCCAACATTTCCGCGTTAACGAAGACTATCAACCGTACGTAGTGGGCAAGAGTCACTGGACCAATGGCCTAAATCCAGGTGAGTTTAGTAAAGATCATGGCCAGATGACACCTAAATTGGCACACATGTTTGTTAAATTATGTGAACGCTATGCTACTAGATCTAATTGGCGTGGTTACACCTACAACGACGAAATGCGTAGCCAAGCATTGTTACAGTTAAGTCAAATTGGTCTACAGTTTGACGAAAGCAAAAGTCAAAATCCTTTCGCCTATTACACAGCAGCAATTACCAACAGCTTTACACGTGTTCTTAACATTGAAAAACGTAATCAAAACATTCGTGATGATATCTTAGAAATGAACAACTACACACCAAGCTACACACGTCAAGGAGAATGGGGCGGTGGTGGCTGGGGTGCTGATGAATAATGAATTTGTTAGTTGTAGGGAGTTCTATTAGTGCTATCGATTGTTGTGGTATCAAAGACGCCGAGGGTAAAGTTTGGCATTCTTTGATACCTAATACCAACGTTACGAACTTAAGTAGTGGTGGTCAAAGTAATACTAAAATCTTTAACAAAACAACAATAGAAGTTATTAAAAATCCTAAGAAATATGATTTAATAGCAGTACAGTGGACGTCTTTGATACGATTAAGCATGAATCGGGGTCAAACCATATACGACAATCAGGTTGATTTTACATTAGGATCACGCAACAAAGATTTTAAAAGATTTCAAAAAATATGGGAAAATAATTTTTGTCATCCTAGGATAGAACTATTAGAATGGTTAGCACAAATAACTGCATTAACCGCGTTTCTATCAGCACAAGGGCAAAAGTTTATCTTTATCACTACATATGATAATTTTTTGCCCAATCTAATTCACAGCGACTGGCATGATTGTGATAAGGAGTTTTTAGATATAGTATTAAATTTACCTGCTATGATAGATGAAGAAATTACTCCTTATTACCGTGAATTATACACGTGCTACCAATCAATGGTCAGAATTTCAGAATCAAATTGGTTAAATTTGTATACACCCCCGTGGTTAGAATCAGCCGTGGATCGTGCCGAGGATAATGAGCATCCCGGAGTTGATTCGCATAAATTATATGCCGAAGATTTTATCAAAAAAATAGAACTTATCTTTTAACGATTGTACACTATATTATATGGCTAACTTATTTAAAAAAGCAGCAGTGCTAACTGACATTCACTTTGGATTAAAGTCTAACAGTCAAACCCATAACGATGACTGTCTAAACTTTGTTAAATGGTTTATTGAAACAGCAAAGGCGGAAGGATGTGATACTTGCTTTATGCTAGGCGACTGGCATAACAACCGTGCGGCTATCAACATTGTTACTTTGAACTACAGTCTAACAGCACTAGAACTGTTAGGCAAAGCATTTGACCGTGTTATCTTTATTCCAGGCAATCATGACTTATATTATCGCGACAAACGTGATATACAGTCAGCTGAATGGGCTAGGCATATTCCTAACATTGAAATTGTAAATGATTTCTACAGTGAAGGTGATGTTAGTATTGTGCCATGGTTAGTAGGTGATGACCATAAAAAGATTCCTAAGATCAATGCCAAATATATGTTTGGCCACTTTGAATTGCCGCATTTCTTTATGAATGCCATGGTACAGATGCCCGAGCATGGCGAACTACGTGGTGAACACTTTGGTCATGTTGATCATATGTTTAGTGGACACTTCCACAAACGTCAAACCAGCAAGAACATTACATACATTGGTAATGCTTTTCCGCATAACTACGCCGATGCCGGCGATGATGAAAGAGGTATGATGATACTTACCTGGGGAGAAGAGCCTGTGTTTCGAGCATGGCCAGGACAACCTAAATATCGTGTATACAGCCTAAGTGATGTACTACGTACACCAGAAACGCTATTGTTAGCCGATATGCACTGTCGAGTTAATATAGATGTTGATATTACCTACGAAGAAGCTACATTTATTAAAGAAACGTTTGTTGGCACCTACAATCTGCGCGAACTTACACTAATTCCTGTTAAGAGTATGGACATTGGACAAGACATTGTTCTAGGCAACATTCAATTTGAAAGCATTGATACCATTGTTACTAACCAATTAACCAGCATCAACAGCGAACATTACGATCCTAATCTACTACTTGATATCTACAGACACCTATAACCTATGTTTAGAATAAAAAATCTTACAGTAAGAAACTTCATGAGTGTAGGTAATGCTACACAGGCCGTTGAGTTTGACCGTAGGGACTTAACCTTAGTCCTAGGTGAAAACATTGACTTGGGCGGTGACGATAGTGGGGCACGTAATGGTACAGGTAAAACTACTATCATTAATGCTCTATCATATGCTTTATATGGCACAGCACTTACTAACATTAAGAAAGATAACTTAATCAACAAAACTAATGCTAAAGGCATGTTAGTGACTATTGACTTTGAAGTTAATGGCGAAAGTTATCGTATTGAACGTGGTCGTAAGCACAATGTACTTAAATTCTACATTGGCGATATTGAACGCGAAAGCAAAGATGATAATAGTCAAGGTGACAGTCGCGAAACACAACAAGAAATCGAACGTTTACTAGGTATGAGCCACGATATGTTTAAACATATTGTAGCACTTAATACCTATACAGAACCATTCTTAAGTCTTAAAGCCAACGATCAACGTACTATTATCGAGCAGTTACTTGGTATTACTTTACTGTCAGAAAAAGCAGAAGCACTCAAAGAACAAGGTAAAGCTACTAAAGATGCTATCCAACAAGAAGAATTTAACATCAAAGCAATTACTGATGCTAATAAACGTATCGAAGAACAAATTGAAAGTTTAAAACGTCGACAAACCTTGTGGACTACTAAACACACAGAAGATATCAGTAGATTGCAGACTTCTATCGACGATTTGCAAAAATTAGATATTGATGCAGAAATACAAGCACACAAAGATCTTACTGCTTACAATCAAAAACGTAGAGACCTTGCTGATTTAAACACAGCGTTACAGCGTGCCAGCAGTGATATGGATCGTGAGCAAAAAACTGTTACAAAGTTAGATAAAGAAATCGCTGATCTAAACAATCATAAGTGCTATGCCTGCGGACAAGACATACACGACAGCAAGCATGAAGAAGTATTATTAAGCAAGGCTAATGCGCTACAAGAAGCGTTAACTGCATACACCACAGCAGAGCAATTACTGTTAGAGCTAGGCGATGCTAAATCAGCATTAGGTGTATTAGGTACACCCCCTAAGGTATTCTACGATAAAGAAGAGGATGCTATCCATCATCGTAGCACTGTGGCTAATTTACAAACACAATTAGTCAGCAAAACTGCAGAAACTGATCCTTATAGTGAACAAATCGAGGAAATGAAGACTACTGCCCTAGCTGAAATTGATTATACAGTAATGAATGAACTGATGCGTGTTAAAGAACACCAAGAGTTCTTACTAAAATTATTAACAAACAAAGATTCGTTTATCCGTAAACGTATTATTGACCAGAACTTAAGCTACTTAAACGCACGTTTAGGTTATTACTTAGATAAGATTGGATTACCGCATACTGTTAAGTTCCAAAATGACCTAAGTGTGCAAATTGAAGAACTAGGTAGAGAGTTAGATTTTGATAACCTAAGCCGTGGTGAGCGTAATAGACTTATCCTTAGCCTGTCATGGGCATTCCGTGATGTGTGGGAAAGTCTATATCAACCGATTAACTTATTGTTTATTGATGAGCTTGTTGATTCGGGCATGGATACCTCGGGTGTAGAAAATGCACTGGCTATCCTTAAGAAAATGACCAGAGAAAATAACAAAAGTATTTGGTTAGTATCGCATAAAGATGAATTAGCAGGTCGTGTAAACAATATTTTAACAGTAGTTAAAGAAAATGGGTTCACAACATATAACAATGATGTCGATGTTACCTAAAATATTACATCTAGAACCTACAGATGCTTGTAATGCAGCGTGTCCGCAATGTGGCAGAGAAACTGATCCTACATTTGATAAGTCTGTGCTACACCATTTAACTGTAGATAATATAGCAGATGCTATTTCAGAAGATACTATCAAAGCATTAGACAAGATGTATATGTGTGGAAATTATGGTGATCCTGCAGCAGGCAAGCACACCTTAGAAATTTATAACTATTTTCGTAAATTAAATCCCACAATAACATTAGGTATGAATACTAATGGAGGTCTACGGTCTACTACTTGGTGGAGTTCGTTAGGTGCAATGTTATCTTTTCAGAAAGATTATGTAATTTTTAGTATTGACGGATTAAAAGATACCAATCACATATACAGAGTAAATGTTGTCTGGGATAAGGTTATAGAAAATGCGCAGGCATTTATAGCCGCAGGTGGTAGAGCGCACTGGGAGATGCTGGTATTCAAACACAACCAACATCAAGTAGAACAAGCACAGGCATTAGCAAAAGAATTAGGATTTAAATGGTTTCGAGCTAAAGTAAGTAAACGAAATGAATTATATCCTGTAACATTTCTTTCTCATCCAACAGGATGGGCTGACCCTACAGTAAAAGAAGGCATTATTGAATGCCAAGCATTAAAAGATTCGAGTATATACCTATCTGCCACTGGAAAATTATATCCATGTTGTTGGCTAGGTAATACAGAATACACACTAGATACGTTTGATTCAATAAAACAATCTTGGGTTAATGAGCCAAATACTGTGTGTAAACAAACCTGTACTAAAAATATATCTGGTACAAGTTTTAGCAATCAGTGGCAACGAGAAGTAGAATTTTAATAAAAATTTATCCCACCATATAAGGCGGTTAAATAGACATAACAACAAGGAGACAATTATGTCAATTCATGAAGATATTTTAGCAGCAGTAGCAACATACACAGAAGAAAGCGCAAAGTTTGAAGACAAGGGCGTTAAAGCGGCTGCCGCACGTGCTCGTGGTGCATTAGGTGACTTAGCTAAATTAGCTAAAGCTCGTCGTGCAGAAATCCAAGAGAAGAAAAATGCAATGGCTGCGAAATAAATAGCATTATGGCTTATGAATATCCCTGGACTTACAATGGAACAATATTTGATTCTGGGGATATAGGCACTTATTATGGCTTTATATATAGAATAACTAATACAATTAACGGGCATGATTACATTGGCCGTAAATACTTCACTACTATCAAAAAGAGACCACCTCTAAAAGGCAAGAAAAACAAACGACACGAAGTCATAGAAACAGACTGGAAAGATTATTGGGGCTCATCACAGCGTTTAATAGAAGATATTAACGCACTAGGCAAAGAGAAATTTACTCGTGAGATTATACATTTGTGTAGTTCCCGAGGCGAAACTAATTACTTGGAAGCCTATTACCAATTTAAAGAAGATGTATTGTTACGTGAAAACAACTACAATGGCATTATTCAATTAAAACTTGGTAAAAATTCCGTAAAAGATTTAAAGATTACAAAATAGCCACTGTGGCAGGTTAACCCTGTATCAAGAGGAGATGGTGCTCGCGTAATGGCCGCACTTGGAACGTGTAGACTAGACTACACACTTGATGGCAAAGACGAATTCAATTAGGCTTAAACGCCGAATGATGTGGGCTCTGAGAAAAAGATACAACCCACGTGACTACTATAGTTGGCTAACTACGGCTATAGAGCATCCGTCAGAAGAAGCAAGAGTAGGGGGTACCGGCTGACCGCCTCCGTGTTAATGATAACAATCTCTTTTAGTTAGTTTGACTGTCGACTCAGATGAAGCGATCGGTTTGTACTTTGCCTCGGATAGGTGAAGTATGACCAAATCTAGATGAATACGTAAAGAACGAACAATAGTTCAAATTAACTAATTTAATTAAATTAGAAGAAAAAGAAAAGCATTGAGCGATAGCGATAATGCAGATGTCGCAAGACATCTTTAACAAGTAGTCAATAAAAAAGACTATACGAATATAGCCTTTAATATGTACTTTAAGGATAGCTATGACTTAAAAGAATGGCATTCCTGACTTCTTAGTAGTTTCCATATTATCATTAACTATCTTATTAATAATTTCTTTTTCCTGTTGTGATAACATCATAACATCTTCGTAACTTAAACCACCTCGCATATACCAACACATACGCAATGCTTCGTCTCTATAGGCTTTTGATTCTTTATCGTAGGACTCAAGCAGGGCTACGATATCCTCGTTAGAGAGGGTCAAAAGCCTTGATCGAAAAAACTTGCATAATCAAAATCAATAGACAATTGGAACTGGTGACCACAAGAGTCACAGGCTACATTTAATGGTTTAAGACTTACAGTATCTCCGTATTCTTTGATAACTGCCTGCAGTTTTCTTAATACATCCGACTTAGCGTTAGCATAGAATTCTTTAATAAAGTTACTATCATTAACAGTGTTACCATCTTCGGTAGTAATGCTTTCTGTGCAGTTGACAATGGTTTCTAGATTTAAGTCAATCATTTTTTGAACATGTGCATCATACTGTACTTTTCTAACTTCTGGATCTAGGTCTGGATCTGCTAGGGTTTGAATTAGTTTTTCTTCTTCAAACACTACACTACCGCTTTGACTGATCTGTGCATAGGTCAACGGTTTCATTTTTGCCACTAGACCGTCGTCGATATCAACTGTTTTAGAGTAGTCTGGTGCAGTAATTGTGCTTAGAATATTCGGTAAATTAACTTCGTAATCGTGTTCTTCACCACATTGAGGGCAAATAGAACCGATAGACATATTGGGCCCGTAGCTGGCAATACGTATGGCAATCAATGTGCTATCGACGTCAATGCTGGGCATATCCCATGCATTTTTAATACTTGGGCAACAACTTTGAATTACATTAACCACGCTGGTACCGTTGATCAATGCATCTGGTGTGCGTAGGGTAATTTCATCTTTGGTTGTCATAGGGTATACAGGAAGTTCGCCAGTGACAGGTAATTCCAATGAACCTTGCTTCCAGTAACGTCCGCCACTGGTTAGTTTAATGTATAAACTAGGTTGGCGAAAATGTTTAGCTAATGGGTTATTACTTGTTTGACTCATGATTTTATTCCTATAAATATAATTGATATACCTTATATTTATTGGTGAAAAACCCCATGGACGAAAAAGAATTAGACCAGAGAATTCAAGATTTTGTTAACTCATCTCAAGATGCGGCTAGGCAAATGGCAGAATATGCAGATATTGCTAAGAAATTAGGTCTGCAGGGCATTGATGCCAAGAAAAAAATGCTTGAATTTGCAGAAGGTGTTAAGAAAACATCTAGCATGTGGAAGAAATCTGCAAAAGAAATCAATGATTCTATGGTTAGCCTACGCAAGAGTCTTAATGATGGGGAAACATCTGCTGAGGAATTATCTGATGAACTAGAAGATCTACGCAAACAGATTAATAAAACTTCAGATCAAGATAAAAAACAAGCACTACTAAATCAAAAAGCTGATCTCGAAAGACTAAATGCACAGAACAAAGCAACAGAAGCACTAAAATCTAGTGCTGCCAGTACAGTTGCGGCATTAGGTACGGGCTTTACTAAAGCCGCAATGACTGCGGCTAAATCTGCACTTAGTGGTGCTGATAGTTTTGAAGTAGCTGGTTCGTTAATGTCGGCAGGTGTAGATATCATTAATTCAGCTAACCAGGGCGGAGCAAACGCACTTAAGT
>Ga0208618_1000064_pt1 | contig 46507 bp, 47 predicted proteins | sample CryBogCBE18Jul08_FD_184585 | JGI IMG/M metagenome (GOLD analysis project Ga0208618, IMG submission 184585) | Freshwater microbial communities from Crystal Bog, Wisconsin, USA - CBE18Jul08 (SPAdes) | ecosystem: Environmental > Aquatic > Freshwater > Lake | place: Crystal Bog, Wisconsin, USA...
CCTCGAAGAGGTTAGTTGACCTCAGTCAACTTCCTCAACCTTCGGCCCCTTCGCATCAGGGTTCACATAGTGGCTATCAGGCTTCGGCATATCAGAAGGCATCCCATGCATTCCAGGCATATTTCCCTCAGGTGAGCCCGCCGCCCCATCCGCATACATCTTCGTCAGTACCGGTCGAATGAGGCCCTCATACTTCTTCATCGCATCCTTGAACTCCTCCGTACTCGCATCCTGGTTGTCCGCAAGCCAGGCGAGACCCTCATCCACATTCTTCAGTGCCGCAGCCGCGTCATCTCCCAGCTTCTCCTTCACCTTCTCATCCTGTAGAGAGTTACGCGCATTGTAGAGATACGACTCCAGTTCATTACGAGCCTCCACCTTCGCCATCGTCGCCTTGTCCTCCTCCGCATACTTCTCAGACTCAGCCACTAGACGCTCCACCTCATCCTTACTCAGACGACCCTTGTCATTTGTAATCGTGATCTTCTGCGACTTACCCGTTGACTTCTCCGCCGCGCTCACATTCAGGATGCCGTTCGCATCAATGTCAAAGGTCACCTCAATCTGCGGGACACCACGCGGCATCGGCGGGATGCCATCCAGCTGAAACTTACCCAGACAGTTATTGTCACGGGTCAGAGGACGCTCACCCTCAAACACCTGGATGCTCACACCAGGCTGATTGTCCGCATAGGTACTGAACGTCTGCGACTTCTTTGTAGGAATGGTCGTGTTGCGCTTAATGAGCGGAGTCATTACACCACCCGCCGTCTCCAGTCCAAGGCTCAGCGGAGCCACATCGAGGAGGATAATATCATTCGTCTTCTCACTGCCACCCGTCAGGATGTGAGCCTGAACTGCGGCACCATAGGCAACAGCCTCGTCGGGATTAACGCTATCATTGAGCTTCTTGCCTCCAAAATACTCCTGAAGCAGCTGGCGGATACGGGGAATGCGCGTGCTGCCGCCCACCATGACAATTTCATGAATATCCTCCTTAGAAAGCTTGGCATCGCGCAGGAGTCCATCCAGAGGAGCCACTGTCCTACGAAATACAGGTTCGCACAGGCTCTCGAACTTCGCGCGAGTGAGTGCAACACTAAAGTCATTACCATCGGCAAGGCTGTCCACCTCTACTGTAGACTGGGTTGCAGCGGAGAGAGTACGCTTCGCACGCTCGCAAGCCGTGCGAAGACGGCGAAGAGCCTTCGCATTCCCACTCACATCAATGCGGGTCTTCTTCTTGAACTCCTGTACACAGAAGTCAACGAGGATATTATCAAAGTCCTCGCCGCCCAGATGCGTATCGCCAGCCGTTGACTTCACCTCGAATACACCGTCATCAAGAGTCAGGATACTTAGGTCGTGTGTACCCCCGCCACAATCGAAGATGAGCACATTCTGCTCACCCTTCTTGCCCATCTTATCAAGTCCGTAGGCGAGTGCGGCCGCCGTAGGCTCATTGATGATGCGTAGAACATTCAGACCCGCAATTGCACCAGCATCCTTCGTAGCCTGGCGCTGGGAATCATTGAAATACGCCGGTACCGTGATGACCGCATGCTTAATCTCCTGACCGAGATACGCCTCGGCCGTGAGCTTCATCTTCGTAAGAACAGCCGCACTAATCTCCTCAGGAAGAAACTCCTTGGTCTCACCCTTCCAGGCAACTTCAATGGTCGGCTTACCACCCTTGCCCTCCTTCACAGCAAATGGCCAGTGCTTCTTGTCCGACTGAACGGTGGGGTCTGTAAACTTACGGCCAATCAGACGCTTTGCGTCAAATACCGTATTCATCGGATTCGCCGCCGCCTGGCCCTTTGCTGCATCACCTACGAGACGCTCATCATCAGTGAAAGCAACATAGGACGGAGTCGTCCGATTTCCCTGGTCATTTGCGATAATCTCAACGCGGTCATTTTGCCAGATACCAACGCATGAATACGTGGTTCCGAGGTCAATTCCAATAGCAGGACCGGTGGGCTTAGAAGTAGTGCTCATTTCTAAAGTACTGTAGTGAATAGGTTTTAGACCTTTACAAAAAAATTTGTAGAATTTGCTTAAATGAGTTTCCACTACGCAGTGGCATCTGCGGCAGCAACTGGTACAACTACCTGCGAGCGCAGCATCGAACTCACATGCTCAGGTGCCAGGTTGTTCACATACTGAATCACCACAGGCATCTTCAGCGTCTGCTTGTTTGCGCGCAGGTCCTTCAGATAGAGTCCATGAAGATGATAGACAGGTGTCCGCAGAGAAACCGGTACATCCATAAACACCTTACTATGCTCCTTGTGAACCGCACAATATTCAGCATAAATCATTGCCGTCAGGTCACGAAGGCGCTTCTCCAGTTCCCAAAACCGCGTGCGCTCCTCAGACCATGTAGTGAGATACGTGTTAATCATGTTCTCACGACGCAGCCTGGCAAAGCGGTCCTCAATACGCGCCTCAGGGCCACGGAGGTTGCGTAGAATCTTGTACGACACTGAGCGAAGACGCCATCGCTGACCATTATGTCCCCGGAATACGATACCCTGCCACTTTGAGTCCTGAGTCTGCGTCATCTTATTCATACGGTCCATCGGCAACTCCGCAGGACCCAGAGACTCATAGCGCTTTACAGCTAGTGGGCGCATTTCTGGATCCCAGTCCGCAGCCTCATCGAGAATCTTGACCGTACCATCATCATTTACTAGGCCCGTGTGAATGAGGAGTAGATTCGGTGCCTCGTGCCACTGAACAATGCGGTGCGCAGGATGCTGAAGAACAAAGGACGCAAATCCCTTGCCAATAATACTCGTGGGGAGCATGCCCTTAGCAGTCAGAGCATCCTGAATCATCTCCGCAAAGGTCTTTCCGCCATAGAATCCACTGCTTGCATCAAGAGATGTACGCGTTGTCCACCGTACTGCGCCAGTTCCCTCATCCCAGAAACAGTTTACCATGACACCCTCCGCAAACTCCTCAACGCTAACAACGCGCTCATGAGGGATATCACCCGACATCGCCTTGCATGGTGCAACAGAGACAGGGCGATTTGCCTGGGTATCCCATACAACTGAACGCATCCAAGGAACCCATTCCTTATTCAAGATATCCGACGTGCCCTTAACATACCGCAGAATTGCATAGCGCTCACCCTCCTTGTGAACTACACGAAGTGCACCCCCAGCCTCACTCTGAAGAAAGGCCGAGAGAGAACTCCAATCACTGCACTTCGATACGAGATTTGCGAAGATACTATGAGTATAAACCATTATGAAATTGTATATATTTTACCTTCAAAGTCGCAGCGCCAGCAAATCAAATTTTTTCCACCTTGACTTCAGTAGAGCGGTGGCATGGCAGAACCACTCAAACCAGATGAAGAAGCTCCTGTTCAAGATGATAGTGTTCAAATATTACCTCAAGCCCCCGAAGAAGAAGTTCTAAAGCGCAGCGCTCTCATTGAACTTGGAGATTATCTGAAAGTGTATACAAATGTTGTTCAGCAGGGTGAAACCGCCGTCGCAGGTGAAGGCTATGTCTATTACAGAGATGCCAATTTCATAAAATATCTTAAAGGCGATACAGTGGTAACACTTCCGCTCGATGAATCTGGGAGCATCAAGGAGGAACTTGGTGTTCAACGCATTCAATTTAAAAAGGCCGATTGGCGAGCCAAGGAGGACGATTTTGAATTAACAGAGGAAGACAGTTTTCTCAAAATCTTCGATTTCAAAGATGGGGATTTAATTCAGGCTTTCAAAGATGGAACTGCCGGTCCCACCTATCGTTTTACGTCTGTAAACTATGGTGATGATATTGGTATACTTGAGCAGGTGGATTCTTACGGACAACCACTTGAACAGGCGATTGAAGTGAACTTCAATTTCACTGGCATTCCAATTGCGGGAGGGTTCGACTATGATGTAATTAAGAAGGTACAACTGGAGCACCCTGAAGTAGAAGGTGAGCCCGCGCCCGCAAAAGCCTCTTTGGAAGCCTCCGCGGAAAATTTTGAAGAGGTTGCCGAACCACTCATTAAACATCTTGGTGAAATTCCTCCTCCCAAAATCAATAAAGTTCTTGTAGAGCTTGAAGAGCGTGAAATTATCTATGAGAGCGATGACCAGCGCCAGGAGATGATGCGCGACCTTCTCAGCCTTGAAACGCCCGAGCGTCAGAAACGTGATGCCGTGCTCGTCGACCTTCATCGGTTTGTGGAACTCCTTCTCAATATGCGCGATGAAATTGTCCAATATGACAGCCTTGGCAAACCCTCTAAAGAGCCAAAGGAGACCTCTGCGACCTTTTTATCAGACCTTCTACAGTCTCCACTTGTAAAGCCGGTCATTGATGCCGTTAAGAATTTTTATGTAGATCTTGATGAGTCAGGTCGCGATGAACTCATAGACTATAGAAAACTCTCTACAGTTGTTGAGCCAAAATTCGGGTCACTTTCCGACGTTCAGAAATTTAAGTTCCCTACGAGCGACTATAACTATATCACTGAATGGCAAGACTATGTAAATCGTTTTATGCGCTCATGGTATTCCACGGCCAAGAATCAGGTCTCCTTCAAACGTGACTCTGAGTTTTTTCGTCTCTGCTCACCTGAAGTTGATTTTGAAGTCGATGAAGTGACGGGATGTGGTCAATGTGAAGTTGATATTCCTGGATTTGAGCGCGGCTTGCCGCGTTTCAAGAAAGGCGCAGATGATAAAAATATACCGCTCTCAATTGAAAGACTTGGTGTACTTTCAATGAGTATTGGTCGCGGTCTCGCTGTACTTATGGGTCGTCCTACAACGGGCGAACTTGAGCCGGTTCTAAATGCTGAAACTGCAGGAATACACCACTACATACTCTTTCCCTACAGTGTTGCGGATTCCCTCGGTCCTATACGCTCTGGGCGAGTCTTAACAGATTCACTCCGCTCTCAAATGGTCGCCAAATCAATTCGAGATGTTCTCATTGAAAAAGATGGCGTCCAAGTTGTGCCGACAGCGGATACAATTATTGCAATTGCAAAGAAAGATACATGCGAAAATATTCAAATTGATGCGTATCTGAAGAGCCTTCCTGTCTGGAATGTAAGGGAATTTGCCGATTTTGCAGATGCAATGGTCTCCCTTGGCCTCGACAAATACGAATTAAATGAAGACCAACTACAAACACTGAATACAATTCTTAGAGAATCAATTGCGCTTCATAATGAACAAGTGCGTACACTGGCCACAGAGGCGCGTATTCAGGATAGACCTCCTATCGTCAATCGCTCTTTTGAAACTGACCAGGAGTCAGTAACAAAACTCATGGACCTCTTTAAGACTGTAATACAAGGTTCATCAATAAATAATTTTGCTCGCTTACCTGCAAAGTACCGCCAAGTCGATTTTGTACGACTCAATTATCTTGTAAATAATCACCAAGATTTAATTGACGCAATTCTCGGTGGAAATGATATGTCCATTACGCGAGAATCCAATCGCTATGTTCGGAATGAATTCCAGATCTACCAGAATGAATTTATTCTTGAGACGCTTAGAGAGCAAACAAAGGGTAGGCCGCCGCAACCTAATCCCTGTCCTCACGTAAAAGATCTAGAAAAGATTCGCCGTGTTCGCGATAAATCTGAGCGCATGAAACTCCTTTATGGATTTGTTCTTAAAAACAAGGGACAGGAGCAACGGGATTTTCCTAAAACAAAGCAGCACCGCTGCCGCCGCTGTAAGAAGAGTCTCATCTGCGACCACGAATATAAACTTCTTTATGAATTCCTCCACCCCCAAGATTCTCGTCTCTTACATAAGGAGATTCTCCTGAATTTTATGGGCGGCCAGTTTCACGGACAGTTTATCTGCCGCTATTGTGGCCAGTCAATCCAGTCAATTGAATATGATACGAGCATGGAGTTTGATGACAACGGTCGTCCTATGATGGGGCGTGCCATTCTTAAAAATGATCAGGACCCTGTCACAGCACTTTTTGATAAAACTGTAGATCTTGCTCTAGGTACTTCAAATGAAACGGAAGAGTTTGAATTGGAGACAGATGATAGTGCTTACAAAAAGTTTAAGACAGGTCAACTGATTGGCCTTGAAGATAATCTGACAGCGGCAGCAGTGGGTAAGAAAATCTATGAATGCGCGCGCAGAATTTATTCTGCCCTGGGTGTAAATCCACCTAGAGCCACATATGAAACCGTTGTAAAAACGGTCAATGGCTTTATTCTACAGATGCCAAATCGCGAGGCCTATACACGAGGCCGCTTAGCTCGTGAAGAAAAGGGCGAAGATGACCCGTGTGCTGGAGGCCTTGCAAAAGATAGAACAGTTGGTGTTGCTAAAGTTGATTATTATGTATATTTGAATCGTCGTATCATTCTCTACACAGCGGCCTTTATCTTTATTGATATACAAACTCATCGCCCCAGTTATATCATTCAGTATACTGAAAAGACCTCCTTTGTAGGATATCCTCTTCTAGAAAGTAAAGATGAGTCTAATCTTGATGGCGTCAAGTATCTAGCCTATGTACTTGGTGGAATTATCACCGATGAAGAGCCGTGGAGTCTAACACAATGGCATTTTATTGAGTACTTGCCTAAGCGCCGTGAATACATTGAGCGCTGTCTCATGTCACTCTTTGAAGAGATGCGTGACACTGCGCTTATAAAGACAATGATACAGGATAAAGAGGCCTTTCTTGAGTCAAATGGTGGTCGCAGAATTGGCGATGTTGAGGAGACACTTCCTTCGTATTTCCTACCTGAGCAGATTGGCGGCGGTGACAAAGTCAAAGCAGCGTCTGGCGCAGCAACTACTGGCAGTGCTCAAGCACTCATTCGCCAGATTCACCAAGAGGCAGCCACACATAATATATTCAAAAAATCACCATTTAGTGAAACGACCTGCTGCCTGGCAAATATTCGTGAAGAGACATATTGGCAGGCGAAGAAGATAGTTGGCACAGGCACCAAGCAACCGATTGGACCGCGTGGGTCTCGCTTTGCCTTTCCCTATGTTCCGCGGCCGTCCCAGTCTATTAACCCTGAAGTACCGCCAACTCTCTATCCTCGAGTCTTCTTGAAAGTCTGTTTCCGTGGAGAACGCACGGGTCTTCCTCATGAGCCTGGTTTGACTGGTAAATGTCCTCACTGTGAATTTACATTTCCTACTTTACCCGATGACCAGCCGCTTCCTGACCTACCAATTAAGGCAAAGGACTATTCGGATTGGATAACAAAACGCGACGAGGCGATTAATTCAACACTTGAAAAGGCGGTGAAAACAACCCTACGAATTAATGGTGATATAAGTAAGGAACTCTTTCAGGGTCTTCTTGATTCTACACACAAGCACTATGAAGTTGAGTTTGAAGCTCCTGTAAAACCGTCTCTTGAACAGACCCGCACTCGTTTTTTCCGAAAGCTGGCAGGATTAAATCTCTATACAACATGGGTTAAGGAGATTTCTGAAGTAATTGCAAACTTTGGAAAACTCACACCGAACCCTACATCAGATGCGCAGAGAGCAACACTGGACCCTCTCGAAAAAACGCATGAAATCTATCGCGGTGCTGTGACAAAACGTATTGGTGAGGAGTATCGTAAGGCTGTCGATGAGATGTGTAAATTATCATCCGTGGAACTCAAGACACAATTATATACTTATTTTATCGTACCTATCAATCGCGGACTAAAAGATACAAAATCGCACCAACTCTCTTTTATTCTAAATGATTATGAGCCCATGAGTAAACAACACATGGAACAAGTAATGACTGAAATTCTAACCCCCCACTTCGATTATTCAATCAGTCGGCCAAAGGAGATGAAGTTTGAAGAACTCTTCAAAAAGGAGAATACGGACCTAGTGACTCGTGCTACACTCTTTATCAAGCAACTTGAGGCCATTTCATCACTGCTTTCAGATTTTCATCTCTCTGGACTTGGCCTTACGAATGAGTATTTCAGAATTGCGCTTAATCGTATTATGGTCATCTCCGCCATTGGAAACTATGTCAGTCTCCAGGGTGGCCCTGCACAAGGCAATGTGACCGAGTCTATTGTTGCTCTACAAACCTGTATACGGAGATATAGTCAGGAGGCGATAAAGTACTCAGATGAACAGATTCGTGACGGGATTGCGGCACGCGATGAAATCGAGAGAAAGTCCTATGTGAATAAACTTTCAAAACTGAATCCGGATGAAAAGCGCGTTGAGATGATGAAGAAGCGTCTTGGCCTCGGAGAGTGGGCTGTCGGTGGAACAAAATTAATTTACAAATATGACAAGAATTTCTACGATCTTGAACGCGAAAAGGATGAAGCTGCTGGAATTGATAATTGGCGTAATACTGAAGATGAGAGGTTTGGAGCTGCTCCTGAAGGTGACGAATGGAATCCTCAAGGAGAGCAGTTAGATGATGCTGCGGGTGACTATGGCGCCCCACAAGAGGCAGCGGATGATTATTAAAATAGCCTATCTAGGATAGAATGAGGATCCTGTTGTTCAGTGGACTCCTATATTTAATTGGAATCGGTATTGTCCTGGCGATAAAACCGAGTCTAATGTTCACATCCGATGGAGGATGGAAAGAGTTTGGGATTGGCCGTAATCCTGAACTCTTTACATGGTTCCCCTTCTGGCTTTTTACGATTCTTTGGGCGGTTATCTCCTTTTTTCTTGTTCAACTCATTGCAAGTTTTGGATTTTTACCCGGAACTGAATGGACGCAGATTGAAACTGTGGAGCCCGTTAAGCCAATCTCCCGAGCCAAGCGCAATAGTCCATTGGAAGTGGCCAAAAAGGCGAACAATGATCTGAAGCCTGGATATTACATGCTGAATACGGAAGGCACATCCGTTGAAGGTGTACCTAAATATATCTACATTGGTGCCGCACCGAATACTGATTAACAGACCTGTACAAAACCGGATGCAATTACTTGGGCATAGATTCCCGCCCAGAAGATATAGAATCCCCCGCTAATTGCCTTTTTGTAGGTCGTGCTGAGTGTCAGAGGTAGAACGGTGAGTACAGGTGACTCCAACGAGGGGATGAGCCAGAGAAGAAATAAGACTAGGGCCGTGAGTGCCGGACCGAACAGACTATCCAAGGCGATTTGAGAACCATTGAGTTTCGAACAGGCTAAATACTGAATGAGTGCATTGAGTAGTAGCCCAATTACGAAAGAGACCCATGGTATAGTAGCTAATAATAACCAGAGTGGAGGAAAGTAACCACCAGGATAGACGGCATAGACAATTACCATACAGAACAAAAGTAAAACACCATGGGTTAAACTAAACACAAATCGAAGTGTACTATCGAGCGCCTTTGATTTGGGTTTGGGGGCGTCCATTCTGGTCTTCCATTAAAAAAAAACTCCTTCGTAGAAACACAGATGCCGCCCAAAGGAAAAAGACCGAGAAAGGTGACGGAGCCTTCAAACTTACAGAGTTTCTTTATGGGAAGGCGTACACGCCCCGATCTGTTCACTTTTGACGCAAATGGAAATGCAATTTTCAAACCGAGCCCAGATGCTCAACCTACAAAAGTCTTTCATTTACAGAAATATAAATCTGCAGACTCCGAAGAAATTGAAGAACTCTATACTGAACGCCAAGAACTACTTGAAGGAGTAGTTGCCGAATTAGAAGAGGCAAAGGAAGCCCTACGTGCCGCAATCAAAACATATAAGGAGACCGGAGGTGATGCCAGTATTGCAGATGTCATTGCTGCTAATCGCCAAGTTCAGTCAAGACAAAGGGATATAACCGCAATCATGTCTCCTATGCTTGCAATGACTGAATATTCCAGTGTTGAAATTCGCGATATTCTTCTTGAAAATCAATATGAAAAGCGTAAGGTTCAGCAAACCATTAATGTGTTCAAAGGTCATTCAATTCTCTCTCATTCCGCTCTACTTGTACCCATGTCTGCAGAGGCTGAAGTGCTCGGCGAAGAAAAGGAAGAATATGCGATTATTTTTGATGACCCTACCATAGCGAATCCAAAAGAGTTTCCTCTTCTTGGCCTCTACAGGCCGAAGCCGCTTTCAGTACTTGGCGCCAATAAAAAGAAGAATGTCTACAATGGTCTTTTACAAGCAATACTTGTCGAGACAATGAAGGCAAATACCGTGAAATTTACGCCTGAGCAAATTAACCAAGTGATTCAAGCGGGTACACCTGGAGCTGTTCGCCGTGTTGCGGAGCCGTTCAATTTCACTGTGGGCGATTTTAAAGATGAGATTTTTGCTAAGGTCATCGATGCTGCCATTGATGAATGGAGTGATGAGGAGAATTTCATGGATTCTCTTGAAGAAACGGGCGATAAGACAATTGTCTATGTAGCACCCTTACAGAAAACGGCAAATAATAAACTGCTCAGTCTCTTCGGAACAGGTCTCCTACCTGGCAAGACTTCCGTTAATGAGAAGGGTGAGATTGTCGCAACAGAGGCCAATCAAGAAAATCCTACAAAGTGGAAGGGTCTCAATCGCTGGGGTATTGCACTCCAAACAGCAAGGGCACGGTGGCGTGATACAGCTTCGGGCGGAGGTGAGCGTATAGCTAATGACATCTCTAAGGTCGAAGTGGACCACGCGGCAAAGACACAACAACAGCAGGAAGCGGCTCGTAAGGGAGCCATTATTGCTGCTAAACGTGGTGGTGCCTACTGAAGTGGATAATCCTTCAGGGTACCCTCATTTGAATCACAGTTTACTTCACTCATTGAATATGTATAACACGCCTTATTATTGTCACGATAAACGAGTTGCTCAACCGTCTTCGGATGAGGATATTTGTATACAACATCCTTCGGTGGTCTGAAAAAGAGTAGGAGTAGACCCCCTACAGCAAGTCCAAGTAGAAACGGTTTGATTTCAAAGTAGTCAAACATACTTCTATTGTAGCGGTAGAGGATGTTCAAGTTCTTTGAAACACCACAGTTTCACTTCTTTTTCAGTTTCATCATCGGAGTTGCGATTATGTCACTCTTTCGCCCCCTCTGTAAGGGCTCCGAGTGCCAGATTGTAAAGGCCCCACCCGTCCACGAAGTGGAAAAGACAACCTACAAAATTGGCTCCAAATGCTACCAGTTCAAGACTCACACTGCTGAATGTCCGACACAGGGTGTAATTGAGGCGTTTCAAGTTGGACACAAGTAGGTTGCGCTGGAAATTGAATCTGTTTTTTTTAACCTGTAAATAAATGTCAAGTGCGGGGACTCTTTTGTCCGACCTAGACTCACGCTCGTCGTCAAACGATAGTGACCTTGTCGAGAAGATTCTAGCCGATATGAACGGAGGGGGAGGTGGCGGCGGTGGGGGGAACTCAGTTCAAATGCCTGCTCGTGGTATGGCACCGCCACCTCCTCCTCTTCCAATGCAAGCACCTCCGGGCGCTCCTCAGGGAAATACTACATTTCCGATGGCGGCAGATCCGATGACGGCACAGGCACATGTAATTGGACGGGACCACCCCACGCCTGGTGATTTTGCCGCGGCGATGCACGGTGTTCCTCGCTCTGCGGAGGGTGATTCATGGTCTGGTGGTGGGCGCAACACGGAATACGATGAGCCGAAGAAGAATTGGTATGCCCGTATCCTTGATGATGCGAAGATTCCGCTCGTCGTTGCAATGCTCTTCTTTATTTTCAGTCTACCGGCAATCAATGTTGTCATTTCACAGTATCTACCCTCGCTTATCCAGAGCACGGGTCAACTCAGCACGATGGGTATGGCTGCGAAGTCTCTTATTGTAGGAGCCTCCTTTTGGTTTCTTTTACGCATTGTAGCACCACTTCTAAAGTCGTAATAGAATGAAGGTGAAGACTGATAAAATCTCTCTAGGTATCCTTGCCTTGTATGCAGTCTATGGAATCTTTGCAATTCCATTTGTCTATTTTATGCTGTCCCTTGCGGTGGGCCTAATTGTCTACAGTACATCTGATTCAATTGAATACACTGTTGTTTCTATTCTGCTGACTGGTGTTCTATCTGTACTGATTTCACAGGCTCGGCGCCCTGAAGGATTTATGGACGGAGGTGCTATGATTTCTAAGCGTGTGGCTAGTATTCGTCGTCCGCAGGCTAAGGCGCCCGTTGGAGTCTATGCAAGTGGATTCGTGGAAGGCTTCTCTGACCTGAGCGACAATCCTGTACCTACGGAGACGAAACCTGAGGCACCTGTAGCAACGCAGGCCACGCACCCTACAGCCAGCACAGTTGCCACCACAGTTGCCGCAGCCACGGCAGCGACTTCACCCTCTACAAGTGCGACGACATCCTCCACCAGTCAACCGGCTGCTGTTACAAAGTCTGGTTTCAAGGATAGTAACTCTCCCAATACAGGGGGTCTTTTCAAACTCGGCTCCATACCGCAGGATACAAAGGGTGGATTTCACATTGACCAGGGAACCACTGTACTAAATGCGCTCAATGCGCTACAGCCTGACCAAGTGAAGAAGATGTCTGAGGACACGCAGAAACTCATCGATACGCAGAAATCGCTTATGATGATGCTCGGCACCATGAAGCCGATGCTTTCAGATGGAAAGCAACTCATCGATACGTTCCAGACAATGTTTGGACCTGGGGCCTCTGGTGGGGCCTCTGGTGGGGCCTCTGGTGCTCCAGCACCTGTATAGAAAACGCGCTCATTTGGTAGATAGTCATGAAGGCTTCACGGTGTCCTCCCGGTGTATTTTGTTTTACACCAGAAGTATTCCTCTTCATAATATTCCTTTTGGTCGGCTGCCTTGGCGCACTTGTTTATATGAATAGCACGCAACAACAAGCGCCCCCTACCTATATTCAGAGACCGCGTATCCCTGAGCCAGCACCCTCGGTGGTTGTCAATGCCGGTGGTGATGACCGCTATACCCGTGCACCTGAACCCCTTCGATTCTGGAATGCGCCTCTTCAGATGCCGGTTCGTGGTGCTCTCTTTGGCATTCCCACACAGGGTCTTCCTGAACAGTATCAGTCGTACGGATTTATTACAACATCCGATGGCCAGACACTCCCTCTCTATGGTCGTCGTACAATGGGTCGCTCCGACCGATTCAATTACTATACACGTACGGATAGTTACAATCCGATTCCTATCCCGATTCGTTACAAGGGACGAGACTGCCAGGATACAATCGGCTGTGAGGAACTCTTTAATGGCGAACATGTTCGCACTGTCAACGGAAATGACGGGAAAGTGAATATCTACCAGTCCGATGGACCCATGTATATTCCTGGAGTTCTCTAAAATCCCTGTATGCGATAGATGGCAGGGATAAACACAGAGCTGATTGATATTTCAAAATACAAATGTGTTCCACTTGATTTACTCAAAAATGTAAATGATAGTAATCAAGTACAGTTTCAGGCGGCTGGCTCATCGGTACCTCTTAAAAATTTTAAAGAAGAGGCACAGACGCAACAGGCCGCCTCAGCACCAAAGAAAGACGCAGTAAGCATGAAAGCAATGGAGGATACTTTTGTCTCCATTGTTGTTATTGCTTTATTGCTTATACTAGGAGTCATGTTCTTCAATCTTGTCTTAAATTTCAGAAAGTTCGGATTTGCGGCCTTTTCACTTCCAGAAGCCGTGCGTGGACTTCCCGTAATTGCCATCTGTTCGGCACTATTCTTCGCAATAGGTTTCCTCTTCGGTATTGTGGCCCGTGGCGGATAGACAAAGAAAGAGTCTAACTAGCAGAGAGAGATGAAGATAACAATTCCTTTACAAAGTCTTCTATTTTGCCTTGTTCTCCTCGGTATTTCCGTTGTGATCGGATGTTATTTCATGATGGAAGAGGCAAAAAAAGAGGAGCCTTTCTTTGATGTAACAGCGGGTAATGCTGACATTCAATTCCAAGCATGTCCTCCCGGGACCGAAGCCCTAAATAATATGACACAAGGTACTGTATCTTGCTGCGATGGAAGTATTGTAGATGGACAATGTAACGGAACAAATGTTTGTAGTCTTTCAACGGATACAGCTACGCTACCAAGTTGTGTGACCTTATTACGACAGAAGTTTGCTTCAAAGGCAGCACAGTTCTGTCCAAAGTCAATTCCGAATTATTTTGAAAATACGAAGGTTCAGCCCAATGTTCAAGGATGTACGGCTGGAGCCCGTTTACCTGATGGAACTGGACCGGTTATAAGTACAACACCAATTCCTCAATGCAAAATCTATCAAAATCAACAGGATAACAATAATAAGGTTGATAGTTGTCAAAATATCAAAACTGCTGATAATTATACATGTCCTCAAGGTGGACGCGCTCAGATTGTAAGTTTAGTTCGAAATCTTCCCGTTACACTACAGTGTACCATTTCACCTGGAAATGGCGCTATGCTTCAACAGTGTTTTGAAGATACAACATGGCTTCAACTTCTTAAAGGATATTTCAATGGAGAGCAGTATTTAAATCAAATTAATTCGAACACAGGCTTACGCCTAGAATTCTGCTCAGTTGCGAAAAAATACTATCTTGATAAATCCCTTACGGATGAACACTTGAAGAAGTATACTTGGGATGGAAGCCACTGGGTTCAGGGCACTGAAGCATCCACAACAACACAGAGAGACCAAACAAAGTAATTATCTACGGGTCCGACCCTGTTGATACATAACAACGGTTTGTATACGACTTGATTGTACCTCCTGCTGTTGAAGTCGGCGCCTCGCAATCTCATTTCGTTTGAGTCGTTGTGTACGAAGTTGTCTTCGCTGATATATATAATATCCGAAGCCAGCCACGCAAAGTACTCCTATTGATCCACAGATACCTCCTAAAATTTGCCCAAGTGCATTCATAGAAGCAGCCTGTGCTTGTGCTGCCACAGCCGCAAGATCAATACTTGCCGCAGGAGTTTTACTGGGGGATGCTGTAAATGACGCACTTGATGTAATACTTAGCGTAGGTGTAACGCTTGCCGAGACAGTTGCGCTAGGTGTATCTGTAGAGGTTGAAGTTGGTGTAGTGGATGGTGTATTGGAAGCCGTTGAGCCAGTCGAAAGTGAAGGTGTGGGGGTTGGACTCGGTGTTATTGTGGCGGTTCCAGTCGGCGTTGGCGTTGGCGCCGCCACAAGTGAAAAAGTTGTAGGTGATGTGAGTGTATAGGTTGAGCCACTAGGACTCTGTATAGTTACATAGCCTGCGAATGAGTTTCCAAATCCCGGAATTGTCTGACTGCGCGGACAAGTATATCCTACAGTCATATTTGCCTGTGTAACAAGGCCTGTAATTGCTGTACCCACCGTTGTTCCACCGCCTCCACCTCCAAAACTGGAGCGTACAGTTACAGATGCTGTACCAATACTTGCCTCACCGATTCCTTGCCATGAAATACTAATGTTACGACCATCACATGTTACACTTGCCCCGGTAGACATTAGAGTCATGTTATTATAGAGTACTAGACTCGTTATTTTACTCTGTACTACCGCAATTACAGGGCTTGATACATTAACTTGCGGACTGGAGCCTGTTTGAAGAAGCACTACTGTGCTATTTGTAACACTCGTAGGTGAATCACTGATTCGCGCCTGATAGAAGCCTATACTACTGGAAATAGTTCCGAGTGTTCGCCCTGAAAGGCTCAGGCTCACATTTTCATCCGGTAGAATATTCTGGACAGTCCAGTTCATAGTTAGCATTTGCCCCGTATAGAAAGTTTGGTTTCCTTGTGCCGCATCAAGAAGAACCGGTGGAGCCAGATACAGATTCATCAATCCTGCCACCGCACAAGAATCAACCATACCAAATCCGCTCTGATTTGTTCCACATGTGGCCGTAGTTTGGTCAGTCAGGCACCACTTTGAAGAAAGCCCATTCCAATCAGACTTATACGAGCATCCAACGGGTACAGATGTATTTACCCAAGGGGTAGTTACAGCATTCTTTTTTAAGGCACAGTAACAACCCGTGTCACTAACAATAGTTGATACTGTGAGAAAGGGACTATATAACGCAAGAAAAGCAATTAATGCCTTCATTTAGTTAGAACTCCGTTTTAATTCTTTAATCGTTTCGCGGGGCGAGGCCGTGGTCCTCATAGAACGCATTAATACGGTTATTAGGAAAGAGTTGAGATTGAATCACTTCCTTTTGATCTTCTGACTCTCCATGCGAAAGTTCTGTCCATGACTCGACATCCTCCATCGGGCCATGGCCAACCCAGGAAGGGTCCTTCATCTTTCCATCAACCGGTGCAGGCGCATCATGGGGAGACATGTGTCCAAGGGTGGGCACTGAACCGCGGCTGACAATATAGTTCTTCGCCTGGAAAATCGAATACCGATTGCGCTCAACAAAGAGTGCAGTAACCGCAAGGAAAGCAAGGATTCCTGTCATACTACCGAGGCGAATAGCATAGAGCAGAAATCCGAGAAGAACTAGACGACCCACGATTGAGTCTACAAAAGACCTAACAGGAGCCGAAGGAAAGAAGGCTGCCAGCAGGAAAATGAGTACACTTATTCCAGATACAATTGACTCTTTGTTGACCATTCTAAACAAGCATGTGTAAATTTGATGATTGACTTTTATTAAATTAAGAAATACTAAATGGATCCGCAAAAACTTGACCCACAAGCACTTGACCGAGTAATCACGTGTCGGGGATATGCTGTAAAGAAAGACAGTATCGAGTCAAAAGAACTTGAAGAGATTCGAAAGGAACTCACAGTGGCCCCGATTGTGAATGATAAATTCGGAAAGGGCGGAGACTCCTTTCCCATTTTCTCAGAATCGGCCACTCGAATCTACATGCCGCGCGCCTGGGCTATGCGGCGTTTTGGTGCTCCACAGGCAAATATTGTATCGGAGGGTGAGGCTCTACCTGCTAGTGTTAGCTTTGGCGGTAAACCGTTTGACTACCAGATTAATATCATCAATAAATTCATTGATGCGGGAGCAAATGGACTAATTTGCGTACCGTGTGGAAAGGGTAAGACATTTATGGCCCTTGCGATTGCGGCCAAACTCGGTCGCAGATTCTGTATTGTTGTAGACAAGGAGTTTCTCCTGAACCAGTGGAAGGGTGAAATTGAGGCATTCTTTCCTGGCCTGACAATTGGCATTTACCAGGGCGATAAGAAACAGACAGGGTCCGAAGTGATATATCAAAAGGAGGCAACGGCCACTGAACTCAAAGAGCGTTGTCGCCTTGAAGGGCTCAAACTGGGTGGCTCCAAAGATGAACTTCTTAAACGCCTCCAAGCTGCAGGAATTGATATGACACCGAAGTCGCGTACTATCACCTACGATGTCACAATCTGTATGATTCAGACTATTGTACAACGAGATGTCTCGAATGAGGCATTTAGCGGATACGGATTTACTATCTTTGATGAATGCCATCATCTTGGAGCAGCCCATTTCAGCCGGGTGCTTGCGAAGATTCAGACTCGTTGGATGCTTGGACTTTCAGCCACCCCTACGCGAGATGATGGCCTAACCAAAGTCTTTGAATGGTATTTGGGTGAACCCGTGTATTGGGAGAAGATTCGCGAAGCTGATGAAACGGTGGCCGTCTATACGATTTCATGCGCTTATAATGACCCAGACTATGCTGAAGAGCCAGTTGATTGGAAGGGTGATGTTGTCATGGCCCGTATGCTTGGAAAAGTCGTCGATTATATGCCGCGCACAGAACGTATCGCCGCACTTTTGAAGAAATGGCTGGCGGAATCTAGCGAGCGTCGTATTCTAATTCTGAGTGAACGCAAAGAGCATTTGCGCCGATTTGAAGAACTTCTTGAAGTTACCAAGGTTCCGATTGGATATTACATTGGCGGAATGACGGATGAAGCCCGAGAGGAGTCCGCAACAAAATGCCGAGTGATTCTGGCAACATATGCAATGGCATCTGAAGCGATGAATATTAAGACTCTTAATGCGGTAGCTTTAGTGAGCCCTCGTAAAAAGGTTGAGCAGAGTACGGGGCGTATTCTGAGGATTCGTCCTGAGCAAAGAAATCTAGAACATCGTATTCTGGATGTCATTGACCAACATTCAATGTATATGGGGCAGTGGCGAAAGCGTCTAACTTATTATAAGCAGTGTGGCTATAAAGTGTTTCGTTTAGGCGATGATGACACGGCAACTGTCATGGATACTGGACCTAAGAAGGCACTTGACCTTAGCGTCTGCCAGATGACCGACTAGACCTACGAGACTTGCGGGCCTTACGGCCACGACCGTGGCCACGGCGTCTGCGGCTACCACCCGTCTTCAAGCAGGCCGGGTTCATCATGCGTGCTTCATACGGAATTTGGAGTTGAACCGGTGCACCTACAGAGTCCAACCATGTGCTCGGCTTATTATCATAACCTGCCGTCGGGGCAACATACGCCTCGCTTACCGCAGCTTGGCCTAACGGTGAATAGCCACCTGTCTGGAATCCCTTGGCTATTTGTGCTCCAAGTGTCATAAGGTTAGTCGCACCGGGCGTGGGATTGACTCCAGTGTGAGTGGGGTTGAGCGGATTCTGTAGATTTGACTCGCAGCCGAGTTTTACCACTTCGGGATATCCGCCCTGTGAGAGTGCCGCACCTCCAGGAGTCGGCATTGAGGTCATGTCAAATCCATAACGGCCACCCGACTGCTTTTTGCGGTAACGGCGTCTACGTCCACCACTCATGCCCATGCCCGGAAGACCAATGGCAGGTGGCGCAGTAATAGCATAGCTCGGCGTCACCGCATGACAGTTTCCAATGGGGTTTACAGAGGCCGCATAGTTATTGACCGTCGGGAGGCCAGGCAGAATGGGTCCACCAATGGAATATCCCGCACCTACATTTCCACCCACCTGTTTGCGTGAGCATCCGCGGCGGCTGCGCTTTTTGTTCCTGCGTGTTCTGTCCACAGCCATTCTATTTGAGCTACTCTTTTTATTCGGTGATTTCTGAAGGTTTCACCACAGGCTTTGCCTGTCCGAAGCGTTCACTCGGTGAACGCGGCGTCGCCGAACTCACAACCGCCTGAATACGGAAACGCTCAAACTCCTGATTCCAGGCAACTTCAACATAGACCTTCTCCTTGGCAATCCGTTCCCGAATTGTACGACTCAAGGCCAGTTCTTGAACAGCCGCACGACCAACACAGATATCCTCCGCGGACCAGAGTTCATATACATCAGGAAGGCCTGAGACAGCACGCAACTCACCTACAAGAGATGAAGCCACGCCTCCAGCTGCCTTAATACGAAAGCGCCTACGGTCAGGTAGTTCAGGACAGAGGTCAATCGCCGACCAACTCAGTTCACTAGAAATCTCCTTGACATATTCGAGAGACTTGTAATTTGCAATGCGAATGCTCAGTCCACCCGCACAACGCGCATCTGGCATCCAGTGATGATCGAGAAACTGCTTGAGAATTGCCCTGCGCTCCGTAAATGTCTTTGAGCCGTGAATTGATTGACCACTCCAGGCCAAAACATCTTCAAGCCAGAGAAATCCATCAGACTTATCCAGTGAAACAGCAAAAATAGCTGTTTGCGCGTGCATTGTACTACTCAGACGCATTCGAACAATAAGCGACCTACGTAGACTCTCGTGCATGTAAATAGGTGTGTGATTGGGACTGAAAACAAGGAAACCACTCTCTACAGGATTTGTGTGAACCAATGTATAGAAAACTCCTTTTGATAAGGGGATAAGTGCCTTATCACCCTGAAACGGCTGATAGATTCGTAGACCTTGTAGACAGTTGTTCACGAGTTTCTGAAGAGCCTCGTGAGCAGCTGGTTTGGGATGCTGATACTGAACCCCCTGAGCGGGGCGATAACTTGAGCGGATACTAGGGCTGGCGTCCATAATTCTATCTTAACTTTGTGTTCTTTCTTAAGACCGTTAAAAAGCCGAGAAGTTCTTCGGCTCATCAATGTCATTGGCAAAAACTCCACCAGGAATGAATTCACCACCGTTCTGTGCTCCCTCTACAGAGAATTGTTGTACATTAGGTTGATTTGATAAAATTCTCGACATGGCTCCACTTGCTGAGCCAACATCTGTAATGGTAGGTAGAGGCGCAGGCCCAAACATACGCTCGGGAGCACGATTATCATCTCCAAAATCACTCACTTGTTGACTCTGTGCGTATGGGTCCCTTTCCACAGGACCAGGTAAAACTACCGGAGTATCGCTAGGGTCAGGAGGCGCACGCATCGCGGGTGAATTCGGTCCAGCAGAAGCTACCTGGCGCGGAGGCAGAGGTTGAGTGGGTTGAACAATATCTTCTTCAAGTTCGGCAGGTGTACTTGACGCAAATGCCTCGCCATTTCTAAAATACATTAGATAGGCAACAAAAAGAATCACGGCTAGCGAAAGAACAAGAGCGATCTTCGCTTTCATCTGGCGCAAGATGGGAAAAAAGGTGTGGAGCAAACGAGGGCTAAACAAAAATCTACCAGTCTAAATAGAAATGTCAGCGCTGGTAGTTCCTCCTGTTGTTCAAAGTGCTGCGGTTAGTCAAGAATTTGGCATGTTACAGGCACTTGCGTCACATTACCTTGCGGGGAAGGCCTTGAGTGCCCCCGTACTGATGTCGCTTGCCGCCGCTCTTTCTGCTGAGGTAAATACGGTAAAGACCCTTTCTGCTGCTGATAAGAAGCAGCTGGTGTGTGATATTGTAGCTCAGGCACTACAGACTGCACTAACGGCGTCAAAGGTTGGACTGGGATCACCTGCTGTTGCAGCAGATGAGGAGATAGCCTTGACTTATGTTGCGAAGAATGTGATTCCTGCGTCCGTTGATTTACTCGTTGCGGCTGCAAATGGCCAACTAAATCTGAAGACCGTTGCTGCGGCTGGGTGGGCTGATTGTAAGTCGTGTGTACCGGTTGCGGAGCAGAAACTTCGTGGGCCCGCATGGGATGTTGCTGAGAAGTTTGTAAAGGCTGCGGGTACTTCTGTAAAGGATGCCGTTTCTGCGGCGGAGGTCGTTGCCGTTGCGGATGTGAAGGTAACTGTTGCGGAAGTGGCGGCTGTACCTGTTCCGGTTGAAGTAGTAACTGTCCCTGCGCCTGCCGAGGCTCCTGTGACTCTTGCCACGACCACTCCTTCATTGTAAGAAGTCCATTTGTAAAGGTATAATCAAACTCTTCAATGCCGAATGATTCCCGAGGAAGTCGCGGAACTATATGAGGAAGTAACCATTCCTCCCAAGTCGTTTCTGAGAGTTTCTTCCGTTTAATTACATCATAACTTGTCCATGAATTGTCTAGAATTTCTGCAATCCATGAACCAGCATCATAACGCAGCCCCTTGAAAGGTAATGCTGCCGCGGTCACCGTAGATTTCCAAGTGCGTACAATCATCCTATAGTAAATTTGATTTCTCTATTTAAGCACTCTTCAATACAAAAAGAGAGATATGCCAACAACCGCTCCAATCCTACTTCTTACAAGTACGGGTGACATGAAAAGTGGAAAACTCACAATTAAGAGTGAAACCACTGGCTGTCAACTCTCAGATATTCAGACCTATTTGAAGAAGAAGAAGGTGCCGATACAGATTGGCACCTATCCATGGAAGTCAAACACTCTCTTTCTCTTTGGATATACGGATGGAAAGGCCGGTACTGAAAATAAACATGAACTGCCTCCTCCACACGATACTCAACTTATCTTTGGTGATATTGTTGTTCTCATGTCAAAGGACAAGCGCTCCTTCGCCAAGCCCCTGCCTATCAAGCAAGATGATTATGAAACCTTTTATACACAGGTCTTCGAAGGATTTGAATCACTCGATGATGAGGAGGGCGAGGAAATTGAAGGTGCGGAAGAGGAAGAAATAGTTCAGGATGAACTTGCAGACGAGGCTCATGTAGATGACGAGTCTATTGTAGATGATGAAGAGGGTGATTATGAGGATGAAGAAGGCCCTGATGGTGCTGATGGTGCCGATGGCACAGAAGAAGCACCTACTGCGGATGTGGAAGAGCCTACTGTAGTGGCACCCACTCCAAAACCGAAACGCGCAAAGGCAACCAAAGCAAGTATCACTCGTAATAGGGAACTACAATTGTCACTTCTATCTCAGGGAGTTGAACTTACAGAGGCAGATCTAGGGACTATGACACCTCATAGAGAGAAGATTGTTAAGGCAATTTCGGATTCAATGAGCAGTCTACTATCTGAAGAGGAGATAGCCAGTCTTGAAGTAGCCATCTTCCTTTCAACGCTTCATGCTGCCGAAAAGCGGCATATTTCAAAAGTGTGGACCTATCCACTCTTCACTCAACTCTACTCATCAATGGCACGCACCATTGTTGGAAATCTGAATCCAACTACCTATATTCAAAATAAGAATCTCTTCAAGCGTTTTGAAGAGGGTGAACTCAGCCTTGAAGAAATTGCGAACTTTAGTCACACAGACTTGTATCCTGAAATCTGGAAAGATTCTCTTATCCGGCAATTTGAGCGTGAGAAGCGTCAACTTGAGGGTAATCGCGCAATGGCGACTGACCAGTTCCTCTGTAAGGGTTGTAAGAAGCGTGAATGTACCTACTATGAACTTCAAACGCGTTCTGCGGATGAACCGATGACCATCTTTATTCAGTGTCTAAACTGCGGAAAGAGGTGGAGGCAATAATTCCGGTTCCATACAAATGACAACTCCGTTAGATACGGTTCAGTCTGTAAATCCTGCTCCTTCTGAGCAAAATGCAAATCCCTACACTCAGCATCTTAAGTCTGTGAAGCTTGCAAATGGTGAGGAGGTGCCTTTTCTCAAGGATCTCTGGTCCTTTTTCAGTTCAAAGGGCGTGAAGACAAATTTTTTTAGTGTAAATCCCGATGCTTCTCTCACACTCGATCTTGATATTTGCGAAAGCCTGGGATGTCCTGTTCGTGTTTTAACAAATAGTGAGACCATCGAAACAAAGTGGTCAGTCATTGCCGCTACACTTAAGGCGCGTGCGATTGCGCCCGAGAATGCGAGTCTCACCTGGCTTGAGGGTATTCAGAAGCGATGGATTCTCCCGCGCAATCTTGTTGTAAAGCGCACTCCACTGGAGTGGTCAACTCTTACAAATGAGGCGGCTACCCTTGAAGGCAATCGCGTTGATATGCTAAAGATTGAGGGTTCCCAGGAAGAGGAGCGTTCTATTCTCTATAGTCTTCTGGATGGTGGTTTCCGTCCTGGTGTTGTCCTTGTGCGGTATACATATGACCCGGATGAAAATGTCCCGAGTATGCTTGTTGCGGGCCATCTTCAAATGACAGGCTATCGTCTTGTAGAATGTACTGGCTTATGGTTTCTCTACATTTATGAGGATATGTGCTTTTATGATTCATGCTCATGGCGTAGTACAACATGTGCAAACCCCCTTTCTAAGTATATTGCTGGAATGGGCTTTGTAAGCGGAATGAAGCATGTACAGTCTCGCTCTCTACAGAGCACTACCATTGAAACATCCAGTCAATAAAAAATAGTAAAAATATAGATGGAGGTGGCTAGCCCCTCTGTTCTTATGGAACAGAGACTGTTTAAAATTGAGATTCAAAAGAGTTTGCGCGGACGCCGTGCGTGTACGGAAACACTTGTAGCAAAGAAACGAAATATACCATCTGAAAAGAGAGTGTGTCGTCATGGTACGAACTACACGCAAAAATTTCACAAAGCAGCGTCGAGCCCTTACAGTAAAGAAACGCCAGGGAGTCCTTCCAGCAATACCTCAAGTACCCTCTCCTTTGATTTCGAAGAAACCCGGTCGTGATTTCTTTGAGTATGTAAATGGTGCCTGGTTGAAAAAAACGAAAATACCAGGGAACTCCTCGTCATTTGGTATAAGTGAAGAACTCGACGCAGCCATTGAAAAACAGATTGAAAAAATACTGAAAAAATCAATTCAATTTGCTAAAGTTGGTAAAGCACCACGAGGTACGCACGAAGTCTCTATGGATTTGGTTGGTCGACTTGGACTCAGTGCACTTCGTCCCGAAGTACAAGGTGAAAATATCACATACCTAAAAAAACTCTGTAAAGGATTTGGCTGTATTCGCGATAGAGATGATATCTCGAGAACATTTGCAGAATTTGCGCGCTATCGGATAACGTCTCTTTTTTCAGTTACTGTGTATTATGAACCTGGTAAGAAACCTCTAGCAAAACCATATCTCTGTTCAGGTGGCCTCGGTTTACCAAATTCCTCCTATTATAAGAAAGAAGCACCAGGAAAATCGAACATTCTTTTGCTCTATGGAAAATTACTTGACCGACTTTCAAAAGAACTTGAAACTGAAAAACTATCAGCTGTTATCCCCATTGAAACTTTTCTATCAGCACGAATTGAAGATGCCGATGACATTATTAAAGGTGTGGAATTATCTGAGCTCTGTCCGAGTATAAACTGGGATATCTTCTGGACACATCTAGAAATTCCAAACTGGAAAACAGTAGATATTAAGATAAATTCTAGAGGTTGGCTGAAACAGATACATGAGGCATTCAAACATTTTTCACTCGATAACTGGAAGTTGCTTTTGACAGCGCACGGCATTCTTCATAGTTTGCGCGTTCTACCTTATCCATTTAATAGACTCTATTTTAATTTCTTTGAAAAACGTCTCCGTGGTCAAAAACGAAGTCCAACACGCCTTGAACTTACAATTGACTTGCTCAAAGAATGGGCCCCAAGTTCGATTTCGTATCTATATGCCGAACTTTACATACCCAATTCTCTTAAATCAGAAATACACGCATTTGTAGGAGTAATTCAATCTGCTGCCGCAGATCGTATTCAGAACTCACAATGGATGTCTCCACCTACAAAGAGAAAAGCCATTGAAAAGGTAAGGGGACTTCGCCTTGATATTGGTTCACCTGACTCCTTTCCAACTCTTCCTAAAGTTAATTTACAGACAGATACACTTCTACAGAATATTTTTCTACTTGGTGAAGAATATACTCTACTTGATATGAGAACAGTAGGAAAAGAGGTTGATGTTGATAAATACTGGGATGATGTGGTTTATTCGACAAACGCGCATTACTATACAGAAACAAATCAGATGATTCTTCCTGCGGGTTCTTTTAGTTGGCCTTTTTATCATCAAGCAGCTCCTGTAGGTTGGAACTATGGCGGCCTTGGTGCTGTAATAAGTCACGAAATGACACATGCATTTGATATGGACGGTATGAAGTACAGCGCAATTGGGGAAAAGAAGAACTGGTGGACAACTACAGACCTCAAAAAATATAAGAAAATGGCCGCGCGCCTTGTAGAGCGTTTCAGTAAAGCGCGCGTACTTGGGCATCCTGTAAATGGTTCACTGACTCTCGATGAAAATATTAGTGATCTTGGTGGCCTTGCAATTGCACTCGATGCTCTGAAATTGGAACTAATTAATAAAAAAGCGAGTTTCTCAGAAGAAAAGGAGGCCTATCGTAATTTTTTCCTCTCTTATGCTGTAAGTTGGCGTGTAAAAGAAAATCCAGAGAGAGCCTTACAAAGACTTTTTATGGATGTGCACGCACCAACGCCACTTCGCGTTAATTATGTTGTGAATCAATTTGATGAATGGTATGAGACATTCTCAATTCAGGTGGCCGATGAACTCTATCTTCCTCCAGAAGAGCGCATTCAAATCTTCTAAAGACCATGCCATTGGGGAGGAAATAGTTCAAAGATTTGGGAAAACATCCAGCGTTTCGGATGGATTACTGTATTCGTATTAAAAATCGCACCCCACCAACTAAATGTACTGTTTGCTATAATGGCACCCGCCTTTATAAGAGACATTAGTGCGAGCGCATCAAGTTCATTCGACTCATCCACTAGCGTAGCACCAGGTAGGGTCATAAGCCACTCTTGCTCCTTACACCATTCCAAATCATCTGAAATAATAAATATATGGGGTGGCTGATATCCAAGCTTTTCTACAAGAATTCTATACGCAGTTTCATAATATTCACGGCCTTGTAGATAATGAACTTCTGGATTATGTAGATAATCTCCGCGCCGAACATGTAGAAAAATATCCGTGAGTCCCACACTATATTTAGCCAGCATTCTTGCTCGATGCTCAAAAAGTTTACGAGAGAGGCTTTCACAGACAAAGGGAATTGTCTCTTTAATTGCCGGATAATACTGAAAATATCCGAGGAGTACAGACTGTCGTGGAACTTCTTCAGGGCTCCACGGATGAAATGCGAGGCGTGTAAACATTGTAAATCCTGGAATTGTTAAAATATTTGTTCCTAGATATTCAGATTCACGCCCATATTCAAAAAGTTCAGCATAGTTATTTTTATGTGTATTATGCGTATTCATTAGTTCTTTACTGAAGAATAATGGACACTGGTGTCTAAGGGCCACTGTAAGTCCAGCTGTATATTGAAATAGTTGATTTCCTAATCCTCCCCATCGTTCTACAAAAATAAAATCCATTATCTCTTTTTAACAAAGTGTCTTTATATGCGCCAATGCTGTAATATATCTAGATACATCAACTTGTAAATCTTCAGTCCCATCTGTTTCACCATCGGGTATTGGCCATGCACCATTATACATAAAATGATGAAGCCCACATTGAACTGCTAAATTAGCATAGTGATTTTTAGCAGGTGTTTGTCCGTGATTTATTTCGCAAATAAGTGTATTTGAATCACAAAAAATAAGATGGGCTAGGCCCGCGCCATGTCCGCCAGTAATAATTTGGCTTCTAGCAAAAAGCCGCACTTGTTCTTCAAAAGTTAAATCTTCAAGATGATAAATACTAAATCCGAGTTTCTTTAACGGTTCATAAAGTTCAGCCTCATTTACAATTCGCCGCGCCTTCTTTTTCCCTTGTTTTCTTGAAATAAAAGAGAATTTACCCTTTTCTTGTTTTACCCCTTCCCAAATATGTTTGTATAGATTGCGCACATAGTTCGGCATCCAGGGTTCATCTATCGTATCAGCATACCAATTACATCCTGGCATTTCAACATATTCATATCCTTCACGTTTTACTATTTCGCGTTGAAATCGTGGAGGTAAGGCAGCCAGCGCAGCCTCGGCAAAATAACTCTGACCGCGACTAATATAATAATACGGAATTATATTATCTCCGTGGTCAAAATAATAGAATCGTGAAATCATGTAAAAATAGAGATGATACGGATTTTCATCCACCGCATCTCCAAGTTCAATTCGTTTAGGTAAATCTGTTTCAAATGTTACTTCATGTAGATAATTTTTTTGAATATTTGTGCGAATAAAATGTAAGGCATGTGGGTCATTATAGACTTGACGCACATCAAATGTTTTTACTAAATCATGCTTTAAAAAAGAAAAGCAATTCTCCATTACTCTTCTTTTTTAATTATGCTCTAAGCCTCTCTACAGAATCAGTAGGTCGGCAAGAGACCAGAATTCAAACTGTCCATCGGGCATAAGTCGTGCGACAATAAAGGGCAGACGACCCTCGGCAAGTTCAAGACGGGCAATTTCACCGGTATTTACAATATGCTTATGCTTTGATAGGTCTACATATGCCTTAGCACCCTGTGCAAGTTGATTTGACCTGAACCCTACAATCTTTGTTCGCTCAAACTGTGAGAGCCAAGGTTGACTTCTGTGATTTGGATCAGGAGCGCCTGTTCGAGTAGGAAAATCCGGCGGAGCGGCTAGAAGAGCCAACTTGGGTGTAACTGCCGCAGCATAATAGACACGACATTCGGGGTGATGACGAAAGAGTAACTGGAGAGGGTCACTTGACTTCACTTCAACACGCTCACCTGTACCCACCGCCTCGATATCGACATCATCTACTACCTCGCCCTCTACATCTTCGGGGAAATCGTCATTTTCATCCGCCATTTGTTATTCCTACTTTATCTTTCTGCTTTAACTCACAGTCAAATTTATTCCAAGGCGTGGGTTTAAACTTGAATGAAGTTTTTAATAAAGAGAATTCCAAAAATGACGACTATTCCCACTGATTTACCACTGACCGATGTGAAAATCTTCAATAATTTTGATGATATGGACTTGCCGACGAATCTACTACGCGGTATTTACGCTCATGGATTTGAGAAGCCCTCTGAAATCCAGAAGCGTGGCATTGTTCCTATTAAGAACGGTAATGACCTGATGGCACAGGCCCAGTCTGGTACGGGTAAGACGGGTACTTTCTGCGTCGGTGCCCTTACAAAGGTTGATCCGAGCCTCATGAAGCCGCAAGTCCTTGTAATTGTGCCTACGCGTGAACTTGCTCAGCAGATTGAGAAGGTTGCTCAGGCACTTGGCGCCTACATGGAACTGAAGACATATTCTGCGACGGGAGGCACTCCAATTCGTGATGATCTGCGGGCACTTGAACGGGGTCTCCATTTCGTAGTGGGAACTCCCGGCCGTATTTTCGATCTTATGAATCGTGGTCAACTCAATCGCCAGTATATCCGCGTACTTGTTCTTGACGAGGCTGACCAGATGCTTGAGGACCGTTTCAAGGAGCAGATCCTCTGTATTCTACAAATGGGCTTCCCGAAACAGACGCAAGTTGCCCTTTTCAGTGCGACGATGCCCACCGAAGTGATTGAAGTTGCCAATAAGCTTCTTCGTGACCCGGTGCGTATTCTGATTCCCCCCGAGGAGGTGACTCTCGAGGGTATTTCGCAGTACTGTGTTGCACTACAGAAGGAGGAATGGAAGTTTGATGCGCTCTGTGATATCTACAAGCAGCTCACGGTGAATCAGGCTATTATCTACTGTAATAAGCGCCAGCGTGCTGAGTGGCTTGCTGAAAAGATGATGGCTGAGGGATTCCCTCTCTCGTATATCCATGGTGAAATGGATGTAGAGGAGCGTCGCAATCGTATGCAGGCATTCCGTTCTGGAAATGTCCGGGTGCTCATTAGCACTGACTTGCTTGCTCGCGGTATTGATGTTCAGCAGGTCAGTCTTGTAATCAACTTTGAACTTCCGCCGCAGCGTGAGAACTATATTCACCGTATTGGCCGCAGTGGTCGCTATGGTCGTAAGGGCACTGCGATTAATTTGGTTTCAGGAGATGAACTGAATGCGATGAAGGAGATTGAGTCTCATTATCAGACAACTATTAAGGAACTTCCCGATGATCTTGCAAATCTTATTAAAAACTGAGTCTTAGATAGAAATGGCTGAGAAACAAGCAAAAGCAGCAATGCTTAAGAAATACAGGGAGGAAATTATGACCGCTGTACCCTTATCAGCAGAGCAATGGTTAGATGCTAGGCCTAGTTTACTTATTTCAGCAAATGAACTGGTAAAACTGGAGGGTAAGGGTGAGATGGATAAAATTGAAGCAAAGAAGGCTGAGATTATAGAAAAGTACAAGCTTCAGTTTAAGATTGGCCAGGAGGGCAAGGAGAAGCCCAAGCGCGCCCCTTCAGTTGGTCCTAAGACAAAGGAGCAGCGTGAAGCCGAACTAAGGGCGGCGGCGGCAGCGGCAAAGGAGCGTGCTGAAAAGATTGCAAGGGAGGCCAATGAGAAACTAGCAAAAGAACTTGCTGCTCTTGAGCAGTCACAGGCAAAGGGAGCACTCAAGAAGGCTGCTGATGAGGTTGCGCGTGCTAACTCCGCCGCGGTTAAGGAACTCGCGGAGACTCTTATGGAGGAGGCATCCAAGAATATTGATGCGGCCTGGAAGGAGGTAGGCAAGGGTAAGTCCCTGCCTGAAGCCTACAAGCCCGGTCTAGCGAAGGCGCGTGCGACGGGTCAAAAGAGAAACAATGTGACCCTCAAGAATATCAAGGCGGACGACTATATTAACCGCTGCCGATTCTGCTCAAAGTTCTGCCACAGCACTCGCAAGAATGGTGCAAAAAATGGTGCAAACGCCAATAAGGGTGCGAACGCCAATAAACCTGCTAATAAGCCGGCCGCGGCTCCTGCCGCAGCACCTGCAAGAGGTAGAAGCCGTGCTGCGCGTCCTGCTACGGCTGCGCGTGGAAAGAGCCAGGCACCTGCGGCTGAGGAGCCCGCTGGCAACTTCTAAACATTTTTATTCACTTGATGTAGTCGACTCATTTGTCGTTTCACGAATATCGTGACGACACACGGGACAATGAACATTTCGTACGAACCAAGTATCAATACATCCTACATGAAAGGAGTGCTCGCAATGATTAATTCTGCGCACATCATCATCAATACTAATTGTATCTTGACAGACTGAGCAGACTATCGGCTCATCTACATGAAGCCGAGAAGTGGCTTGATTAATCTGCTCATTTGTAGGCGCAACCTCTACATCTTCATAGGTAGGTTGAACAGCACCAGGAGCCCCAAGAGCACCCAGTAGAGTTGCTAGAAGATTGCGTGCAGCATTATCATTTGAATCAAGATCAATATCTTGATCAATAAACATACGAGTTGTGCGATACATTGGAAAAGGTGCGCTGGGTAAATAAGGCACTCTTGGGCGAATTGGTGGTGTCCGTACACCACTTAGGTCTGTAGTCTCAGATTCTATTAATTGTGAAGACAGATACGCCCGCTGACCAAATGTAAAGAGGTCAAATCTCTCACGAGTCTGCATTTGGAAATAGTGAAGAAGTGAGCCAACAGAATTGAATCGTGTAGGATCATAGAGTACAGCAGGATAATAGTTGTGAATATCATCGAGAAGTGTCACGCCATAGAGTGTTTCGTAAGATGGGCGTGGTGCAGGAGGTTCAGACATGTCTATATTTTTGTCTATGAAAAAGCAACTTCAAATTTGAACGGAGTTATTGCCATTTTGAATAATATACAATGGAATCTACCACTGAACCAAAAGTACCACAGGAAAAACCAAAGGGCCCCGTTGGAATTGTAGGTCTTCGAAATCTGGGAAATACCTGTTATGCGAACTCTGCGGTTCAGGCTCTTCGCCAAGTAACGGAGATGACCTATCTCTGTATGTCCGAAACATCTGAACTCAAGAAGAAGCATGAGAATCATTCTGGGGTCCTCTTTGACTCCTATCGAGACCTCATTCGCACGATGTGGACCACTCACGCACCCGCTTATATTTCTCCAGATGCCTTCTGGAAAGATATGATTAGCGCTGCTACAAATGCGGGTTATGAACATTTCCGTGGACGCCAACCTCAGGATGCCCATGAATTCATGATGTTTCTTCTTGACCAGTTTCTAGAGGGAACCAAGGAGTCTGTAAATTATATTATCCAGCGTGGCCCAAGTCTGAATGATACGGACCGCCGAATCCAAGCAGCCCTCGAATCCTGGAAGCAGAACTTTGAAAAGCAGTATACTCCGATTGTTGATATTTGGTTCGGACTCATGGAGTACCAAACTGAATGCCAAGAGTGTAAAAATAAAACATACCGCTATGAAACTTTCAATAGTCTAAAAATCACGGTACCAACGATACTCCCTGAGGGTCCACAGACACTAAAGGAGATGCTAAAGGCCGATTGGAAGGAGGAGGAGATTGAGGGCTATCATTGCGATAAGTGCCCTGCTCGCACCCTCGCAAAGCGTAAGATGGCAATCTGGCGTCTTCCTCGCTGCCTCATCATCGTTCAAAAGCGCTTTCTACCCGATGGCCGAAAGATTCATACACAGTGGAAGCATGAAGAGGAGCCACTCTGCCTGAGCGATTTCTTCTCCGAGGCGAGTCCTGAAAAATCAAAAAAGTTTGAATATGGGCTTCAGTCACTAGTAGACCATCATGGCAGCGCTCGCGGTGGACATTATACTGCTCAGGGCCTCAGTCCTCTAGATGGAAAATGGTATATTTATGATGATGAAACCACTGCGCACACCGAGAAGCCAATTCTGACTCCCAGCACATATGTAATGATTTATCGAGCGAAGACTTAGACCCGTCCAACCCAATGCTTCATCTCTGGATATTTTACTGTAAGATGATCAACCCAAACCTTCGCAAGTTCATATGAAAGAGGTCCTCCCCGATACACGGTCTCGTTATTCGTGTAACTATAACAAACACAATAGAACTCAGACATTTTAACTTTCTGTTGAAATTTGAACAATCTGCATCAAATTTTTTGGCAGTCATGAAGATTATTCTCCTTTCAGGTTGGGCAGGGTCCGGAAAAGATACAGTTGCCGATTATCTAGTCGCCAAGCACGGATTCAAAAAGTTTGCCTTTGCAAATCCACTCAAGGATCTTGCCGCCAAACTTTATACGTTTCCACGAGAACTTGCAGATTCTCAAGAGGGAAAACGGGAACTCTGGCCCGTAGGGTATTCTAAGAAAACCATCCGACAGATTCTTCTTGACCTGGCACTTTTCGATAAGTCCCGATTCGGAAATGATATCTATGCGAATGAAATTGCCATGCTGATTGCGAAGGAGTCGCCCGATTCAAATATCGTAATTTCAGATACAAGATATTTGAATGAAATCAGGGTGATTCTTGAATTTGCCACAAGAGAGAAACATGGGTTTGATGTATGGCGAATTAATCGCATTGACCAAACTACCTCACCTGTAGATGATATTTCGGAACATCTATTGGACACCTACAATGCAGATGCATTTGTACAGAATCCAGGGGACTCTCTAGAAAAACTCTACGCACTAGTAGAAAATGAGTTGTCACATTCGTAAAATGCGGATGATGTCGTCAACTGGTACATGCGAGCCTAGGCCCCAAGGTGCTGCCGCAACGGAAATGGCCGCACGGCTTGCGCAAATGCAGGCAGAGCGTGGACGACAGGACCAGATGTGGTCTGAGCCGACTACTGTAACTTCAAATAAAACCACCTGCGCAACACCCACTTTGGAAATCGTGAAAACCAAAAATATCCGGCCTCCCTATTAATTTTAAATTGTGGAATAGTAATTACTTCAGATATCGTATGAGGTTGATATTTTGTATTAAACTCTCTAATAATTTGAGAATAGACCCGTTTTTCATGAGACATTTTTTTACATGCATCAGAATTAATAAGTCTCTTTTTCTTATCACGAATCATTTGCTTTAATATACCATGCATTGCCAGTGATTCAGTCGTAAATTCTCTTTTAGACAATCTACCTATCTTATTAAATTCTTTTGTTGTCTTACGAACACTTGCTATCTGCTTCTTAACTTTCTTAAGGTCATCCGCAAAGCCAGGTATTGCTAGGAGTTCATCATAGAGTTCTCGTTTTCTTATATCTTCTCGTTCACGATATTGAACTTGACCAATACCTACAACTTCTTCTGTAATTAAACCTATTCGGCATATGCTACATTGTATTCGTGCTCGAGTCATATAGATAATAAAACACTGCGTGTGAAATGTATGATTACATTCAAGTTCTATTTTTTTCTGCGCTAGTTCAATTAAATCTTGACATAGCGTACAAAAAAGACCTCCAGATACATCCATTTGCTTTTTATAAGGCCGCTCCTTTATGCCTAGGCATAGAGAGAACGGAAGCTCTCGTCACCTACCTCCTTCTTCTTCAGGAACAGTTGGATATGCTCCTTCTTTACCACAAACGGCAGGCTGAAATCCTTGATGTGGAAAGGTAGGTCCTTGCTGTTAAAGATGCGCAGCATATTAATCTTCTGAATAATGCCCTCTACGCAGCGCTTGAGCTGACGGACACCCTTCTCCTCCTTCGCATACTCCTCAATCACAAACTGAAGTACTTCACTTGAGATGCCAACCTTCTCCGTGAGGTTTACCTCCTTAAGAGCTGCGGGAACAAGATACTGCTCCGCAATCGCCAACTTCTCCTTTGAAGAGTATCCCTGAAGCTCAATAACAATCATGCGGTCAAGGAGTACCCTATCAATCTTTGTAATGTCATTGCCACTAAAGACAAACATCACCTTACTCAGGTCAATCGGTACACCTGACAGGTACTTGTCCTCAAAGTCTCCATTCTGTACAGGGTCCGTCAAGTGAATCAACATATTCTGAACCTCCTCACCCTTCGGCGTACCACTAATCTTGTCAAGTTCATCAAACATCAGTACCATTGACATAGACTTCGCCGCTACAAAGGAGTTCACAATCTTGCCGCAATGACTGCTCTCATAGACGAGCTGGTGACCTGTATAGGTCGTAGCATCTGAATCGCCACCAAGGCTGATAAACTGGAAAGGCCAATCGAGCGCCTTTGCAATTCCGTTCTTAATTAGACTCGTCTTACCAATACCAGGAGGGCCTACAAGCAGAAGGCTCATACCACGCGCTCCAGGATTTGCAATCTTGCTTGCGATAAACTGTAGAATCTGTAGCTTTGCCTCATCCTGTCCATAAATCGCATCTACCATGCAACGACGAGCGCGGTCCATGAAGGCACCACATGCTTCTGTGCCATCCTCCAGCTTCACAGGAATCTCCTTGTAGAGGCCAAACGGTACACTCGTTAGCTTCTCAAGCCAGGCGCGCAGTTTGAAGTACTCGCCATTGCCAGGCTCGAGGCTCTGGAGATTGTTATACTTATTCAGTACCATAGCCTGCGTTTCAGTGGGTAGGCTCATTGAGAGAATCTTAAACATGAGTGGTTGCTCTGCTGCCGCGGCAGTTGACTTCTTCTCAAGTGCCTCAATCATCTGCTTCTGCTTAACTTCCGTAAGACCCTTGAACTGGTCAATCTGGTCATCAATCGTATTCTCTTCAACAGGCTCTGTTACCAACTTTACAAAACGCTTTACAATATCAGACTCCTTCTTCATATTGTGACGTTTCGGCACCATACGCTCATCATCCTCCTCAAGAGCCCCAAGTGTGATACTGAATCCACCCTTCTTGAAGATAGGTTCATCATCTTCCTCCTCATCTTCCTCCTCATCATCGTCATCCATTTCATCTTCCTCCTCCTCCTCGTCGTCGTCTTCCTCCTCCTCTTCTTCCTCCTCTTCCTCAGATTCCTCAACTACCTTCTTCTTACGGGAAACTGACTTTGACTTCTTCTTGGGCTCTTCCTCCTCTTCTTCTTCCTCCTCATCGCGATCCCTTGAATCACGAGAACTCGACTTGGTATTCGACTTCTTCTTTGCAAGACGGTGACGAATAGTTTCGCGCGCCTTCTGAGCAGCCTTGCGAGGAGCCTTCTTGCCTAGACGACGCGCAATTGAGGAAACGGGAGCAATCTCCTCACTCGGAGAGGTATCCTCTTCAAAGGAGGAAGTGTCATCATCAAGCTCCTCATCCTCTGTAGATACAATTAGGTCACGAATATTACCCTTACTATCTACACTCTCATCATCATCGTCGGCCCGTCCCTTACGGCGACGCTGCATCTGCGAAGCCGGACGGCCGCGTTGAGCCGTAGTATCCTTTCGAGAAGGCTTGTCATTCTTCTCGGATGAATCCTTATTACTACGATTCTTGTTGCTGGGCATCCTATGCTTTTCCTTCATTTTTGCTTTTCCCTAAACGCAAAAAGGGTGGCTAAGTTGATTCAAGTTTTTGGTTCGCACATTTAGTTTCCGCGATTCTTACGGCTGCGATTCTTACGGTTCTTGCGACTCTTGCCGCCCGCCTGCTTACGATTGCGGCGGCTCTTGCGACCCTTGATGAGGTCACCCACGGCCGCATTGAAGTGAGCCGTAACATTACGACCCGCCTTATTAAAACCACGCGCCGTTACACTAACAAGACCCTTTGCGGTATTTGCAACCGCACCCACCGTGTTGGACGCGGCCATCGCCGTGTGTCCAAAGGGGCTCCAGAGACGTCCCATTAATCCACGAGAACGATTCTTGCGAGTAGGTGCCATTTTTCTACATAGTAAAAATCTTTTTATTCAGGCCTATTTTTGAAGATTATCACGAATATCCATTAGGGCAAATCGGCTCTTTGAAACTAGACTCGGAAAATCTTCTTTGGGCGAATTGAGTATTTCTTCTAGACGCACTCGGAGAACTTCATAGAGTTGTTTACGGAGATTCACAAAGAATCCCGTATTTTTCTTATGAACCACCTTTGACATTTTCAAAAGGCAATCTGCGTATTCCTGAACTTCGTTTACTTTTCCCTCCACCCATCCAAGTCTTGAAATATTACAGATGAGGATTTCAAATGTCTTTTCGAGTGAGGCTAAATCCACTGTTTCGAGAATTACAAGTTCCGCCAAGAATTGGCTGTATCCAAGGCGATATTTCTTTTCAAGATTTCGCTCAATAAACGCCTTATAATTGACAGAGTCAGATTCATCTACATCATGGAAAATTGTTAGGTACGTGTGAAAGAGTTCATTCATCTCCGTCTGAATTACAGGATAGGTTGTTCGGAGTTCACTCAGAAGACGGGCATAGAGCGGACAGAACATATCTTCTGCGGCAGCCTTCTTGAAAACAAGGCGCATAAACTCCTTTGTAAAATCAGTCTGGCCACTATCAAGAATCTGATAAAGGAAGTCACGTACATCTGTAAAGGTTGATGCACTGAATTTATTCAACTTATTTAAGATAATTGTATTAAGAATCGTATCATCAATACCCGCATCTGTATTTTTGAAACGACTCTGATATTTCTGATTCTGTATACCTTGGTTCTGAGCCCCATGATTCTCGCCAGGCGGGGTGTTCTTCCAGCGATTATTTGCTGGCGGTTGAGCCGCCTGTTGGCGTCCTCGCGCCTGAGGGGCATTTCCGGCTATTCCACGTCGCCAGTTAGGAACAATTGTGTCGTTATCATGAAGTAGAGAATCAATTGCTCGTATTCTCTGCATAATATCCTCAGAAACTTGAGGAGCGCGATGTCTTAAAGTAAGAATCGCCTGAATGGTCTCCTCGGTGCTTCTTGCTGAAGCCATCGCTAGTGTATACTTCATTTTCTTTCTTTTAAATCATGCGCACGCGGTCCGTTATCAAATTTAACTCCTCTCTCTTGAAAAAATGGATTTAAAAAGTGAAATGGGTTCTGATGAGTGGCTAAAGCCCCTTGGATTTCAACTTCATGAGACACGTACACTTTTCCTAAAAACAATCAACTCATTAAAAACAACACCCGAAGCCATTCGTGCGATACAAGAACCAATTCACAAGTTGCGGGAAACAGTTCTCATTACAAATGTAGAAAAGGTCAATCGACTTTTTTTTGAACTCAAGGGATTTGAAGAGAAACTTGCCGAGTTTCGTACACAGCCCAAAGAATGGGAGGCAGAGAGTCTCTCACAACTTGTTTTCACACAGGAATGGTCGCGACCCTTAAATGAAGTGCCCTTTTTACTTCCAGCACTCTCTATTTTTAAAATATACGTGGTCCCTTTTTTTGCCGTGCTAATTCCATTAATTGCATGGGTCCTACCGTTTCTAATTCTCAGATTTATCTTCAAGATTCCTATGCCATTTGACACCTATTTGACAACTCTTTCATCAATGTGGCTCGGTGGAAAACTCTGGTCAACTATGAATCTTGGAGAACGAGCGCGTATTCTCTTTCAAACCTGCTGGACGGCCTTTGGAATAATTCAGGGAGTGATTCAACCGGTTCAACAAGCATTCCATATGAAGAAAATAGATGACCAGATTCTTGAACGCGGTCAGTTGTTTCAGCAGTATTCTGCGAAACTCAATGAGTTTTTCGCAATCTATAGTGCTGTAACTGGCAGGAATATCTCATGTCAACATCTAGATATTTGGCCAACAGAAGAACCGCGTCAACTCTATGCCTATGTTCGCGACCACCCCACGGACCTTTCATGGATTACGCACACACTTGCTACGCATGAAATTCAGTGGCGCCTTGCCATCTGTCCCGAACTCTGTTTTGTCAAACTCACTCGCACGCGCGACCCTTCTTGTAAATTAGTCAACTTTTTCGATCCGAGTATACCCGTTGAGAAGAGAGTCACTTCTTCCTTCGTTTCCCGCGGTCACACAGTCTTGACTGGACCGAATAAAGGCGGAAAATCCTCTATCCTAAGGGCACTCCTACTGAATATCTGGCTTTCGCAGACATATGGCGTAGCATTTGCTACGACGGCGACACTCACTCCGTTTGCTTGGATTGAATCTGGCCTTCGTCTTGTTGATCAACCTGGTGCACAGAGTCTATTTGAAAGAGAACTTGCTTTTGCTTCCAAGGTCTTACGGCGTAGCAAGTTATCTGAACAAGGACTTCTTCTCTATGATGAACTCTTCCACAGCACAAATCCTCCCGATGGAACAAAAACTGCCAAGAGATTTTTAGACCATTTATGGATGTCAAACTCTGTTCTAAGTGTTGTCAGTACGCACGTATTTGAACTTGTAGAGAGTTCGCCGAAACATGTACAGCGCCTTTGTGTCCCCGCAAGTCTTTCGGAGTCGGGCATTCGTTTTTCATTTACACTCGTACCCGGTATTTGTAAAGTAAGCAGTGTTGAACAACTCTATAAGAAATTTGGCTTCCCTAGCACGGCTCCTGCGGCCAAACCTAGCACCTTAAGTTAAGATTCCTTAGCAGAAATAATAACAATGACTTCCAGCGGTTTTACGGAATCCCTGACAATCGGTATTACGCTCACGCTTGTCTTCGGTGCCGTCTGTTTCTATCTTTACAGTCGCCTGGTTCAGAATGAGAAGCGTGTTTCACTCATTGAGAGCATCCTGCTCGATGTAAAGATGTCAATGGAGATGGTGGGGCAGAGTCATGGTTCTCATGAAGGCCACGATGAAATGGCTGTTGAACAGGTTGAGGCCGTTTCAGCGCCTGAGCCGCTCAGCCAGACAGATGTAGATAGTTCTGAGGAGGAACTCTACAAGGATGTTCTTCAGCAGGCGGAACGTCAGCCTGAGATGAAGGCGTTCGAGGTGACTGATTCCAAGGTTTCCCCGAAGGCGGATCCGGTTCAGGTGACAAAGGTCAGTCCGACATATGAGTCCATGTCTGTAAAGGAACTTAAGGACCTTGCCAAGAAGCGCAATCTGAAGGTGCCGAGTGGAGCGGGTCGAAAGGAACTCACGGAGGCGCTTCGTAAGGCGGAGGCGCCTGCTGCGCCTTCAGTGCCTGAGGGTGCTCCGCCGGCTGTAGAGGGTGCTCTTCTTGAGGAAGATGCTGAACTCACATCTTAAGAAGATATAGATGGACGCGAAGCTCTTCCGCCTTCCAACGGAACCCTTTTTATATACAAATGTATCTGAAAGCAAATCCAAACAGGCCTTTGTTCAAAGACTAACACCCAAGGGTGTCTATGCGATTGCGCCTGTACCTGATTCACGATTCCCCGGTTGGGCTGCGCCTATGCAGGATGCTGCTATACTGACTGACTACAGAACTCACTGCAGTGAAAATATTCCTGCGGGCATGCAGTACTCAGTTCATCTCTGGTCACAGCGCAATACAGATGCAATCATTGCTCTGTCACGTGAACGTCAGAGTATTAATACTGGAGCCAATCTAGGCTTCGATAATACAATTGTTCCGCCTCCTGCGAGTGTCGTACAGTGCGACGCCTTTGGATGTTCAGGATACATGACAAATCTGAAAAATGGAATCGGTCAGGAGCGTCAAGAGCATCTTCCGCCACTGTTTGGAACATTCAATACAGATGTCCCTCTCCAGACTCAACAAGTTCCTCCAGTGACTCGTCGCTTTGAAGGTGGTCGTAACTCTGCCCGTGGCCGTTCCTTTGAAGCACTTGGTTCAGGCGGCGTTGGTCCTGCGAACCTTGGAGCCACTTTCATACGTGCTGCTTAAGCAATCACTAAATACTAAAACAGAATGAACAAGGGTACACTCTGTTTTGATATTGGAATTAAGAATCTTGCCTGGTGTATTACTACAGTATCAGGTGAGCAGATTACCATTAATGGTTGGGGAAACTATAATCTACTAGAGGAACGCGCCTCAGATGAGGCTGGCGCAAAGGCACCTTCATGTGCTTCCTGTAGTGCAAAGGCACGATTTAGTTCAGCCACTGGTCTCTCGTGCGCACGTCACGTACCTGCGGCTGCTCCTCTTTTAAAAGATGCGAGTGGTAACCTCTTTACAAAGATTCCAGGGGCTCCGCAACTTCGCGCAATTTTGAATGAAAAGGGCGTGAAGCCGATGCCGAAGACAAAGGAGGCCATGGTAGCCGCCGTTCAGGCATTTGCTTCACTACCGGTGGTGAAAGTCAAGGTTCCTCATGCGGCAGCGATTGATGTTGCGCAGATTCACGATGCGATTCGGACTTTTGTTACAAAAGAACTGAAACCTTTTTTTGGGATTCTTGGAGAAGTTCGTCTGGAAAATCAGCCTGTTCTGAAAAATCCGGTGATGAAAACGGTTCAGATGCTTCTTTATGCAACCCTACGGGATGCTTTTCTGAACGCTGGTCATCCGACTATTCCCTTCAAATTGGTTCATGCAGGCATGAAGGTAAAGGGAAAGGCAACTGGAACAGCGGGATATGCGGACCGTAAGAAAGGTTCCGAGGAACGCACAGAAGCCGCACTTATTAAGACAACTGTTGTCCGAGGAGCAGAGTGGTTGGCTTTTTTTAAGGGGAATAAAAAGCGTTCGGATCTTGCGGATGCATTTTGTATGTGCCTTGACGCCGTGGCCGCGGTAAAGCCTGCTTAAAAAGTCCTTGGAAATTCAAAAGAAGGAATGGCAACCATTCACCAAATGGAAGAGGTCTCTCGGCAGATGGGACCCCCCGACTTAGGGTTAAGCGACGAGATCGGTAATGTAATTAACCTGAACGACATGGGCGATGACCTTGGAATGAGTCTTCTAGCAAACCCCAGCAAAGTCAACTCGAGTAACTCCGGCCAAACAGTAAATGTATCTACGAGTCGCTCTGAGCCGCCTACAATCAGCTTCTCACAAGCGGGCAGTGGAGGAGGCATTGGCCTACAGGAGGTTGATATTGCGCCCCTTGAGCCTCTGAATCTTGGTTCTGATTTTGGAAGTGCACCTGTAAATATTGAGATTCGCAAGGAGCAGGGCGGCGATGTTGGTGCCAATCTATTTTCCAATTCACAGACGGCTACAGGACCGGTCTTTTCACTTCCTGCGAGTCGTGACCCTGAGGCAGAGAAGAAGGAGAAGGTTGAGCTTATTAACAAGCTCCAGCGCCTAGAGGCAAAGGGTTTTCCCGTGACTCGTCATTTTACAATGGACAACAGCCTCGAAGAAATTAAGCAGGAGTATCTTCGCCTTGTAGATGCCAGGAATCTAGAGACAAGCCTTCGTTTTCAGCGTCAGATGACAATGGGCCTTGTTACGGGACTTGAGTGGATGAACAATAAGTTTGACCCTTTTGACCTGAAACTCGAGGGATGGTCCGAGTCCGTTCACGAGAATGTAGAGGATTTTGATGAAATCTTTGAGGAACTCTATGACAAGTACAAGGACCGTGGAAAGGTGGCGCCTGAAGTGCGTTTTGTCATGGCGCTAGCGGGTAGTGGCTTCATGTGCCATATGAGTAACTCTTTCTTCCGCCAGAAGATGCCGAGCATGGATGATATCCTGAAGAAGAATCCTGAACTGGCGAAGCAGATGGCTGCTGCTGCGGCTGCTCAGGCGGGTCCGGGTTTTGGTAATTTCATGGGCATGGCAATGGGTGTACAACCGTCCCAGCCGCAGCAATTTGGTGGAGCGCAGCAGACCTTCAGTGGGATGCCGATGCCCCCAATGCCGCCCATGGCGCCCCAGGTGCCCCAGCAGATGCCTCAGGCGGGACCGTTTAATAACTCCGCACGTGTTCCGAACATGCCGCAGCCGGTTGCGTCAGTTGAGCCTCCTCGTGTAGCCCGCAGGGAGATGCGCGGCCCCAGTGGTGTAGATGATATTCTAAAGACTTTTGCGGAAGTTCGCCAGGCAGAGTCTATGAGTGAGGTGTCAAACATGAATATGGCCCAGATGGGTTCAGCCACTGCGGCTGCGGAAATGCAGAGTGTTCACTCCGAGGATATTCGCAGCCAGACAGAGTCTGTTCGTACCTCGGGAGGTCGTCGCAGAAAGCGCAATGCGCCGATTCTGGGAAATGAACTAAGTATCAATGTATAATTTCATATGCGCATTTGTAAAATGCTATTATGAAAAATTCTGAAGAAGTGCTAAATTCTGTCCGTAAATCTCTTCAACCGGCGCAGGCTTCTCCTGCTTTCCTTCTGCAGCTGGCGGAGTCATACGCGCCTGCTTCTCACTGAGACGACGAAGAATTTCACCTTCTTCAGGTGTAAGACCACCACCTACAGGATTTATGAATTCTTCTTTTGCTTCGTGACCACCCAGATAAAGATCACTATTCTCATTGAAGAGGAAGGAGAGAAGTGCCAGTACAATGATGCTCATAAAGAGGGCAACGAGTACATTGCGTGTAGCGACGAAAATAACCGTAAAGACTAAAATACGCCGAACCCAAACTTGCTGGAAAAACTTCTCTTGTCCCTTTGAAACCTCAAGTTGAAGAAAGCGGCCGCCAAGATTCAGCATTAACATCATGGTTCCAATAAAATACGGATTTGTATTGAGACTATTTAGAATTACATCAATCGGATTTGAAACTTCTACTGCGGCTGCTACGGCAGCAACCACGGGTGCGGCACTTGCTACACTCATCTACTGATTCTTTTGTTTTTGTGTATCAGTTTCCAGCCAAGGCTTCGTAAGCCGTGAAAGGTCATTTAGATAGAAAAAGAGTGCAAGGGCTGCCATAATTCCAACCGTAGGGCACCAAGCAAGTGCTGCAATTAGAGTGACTACAAGAAACAAGCGCCAATAGGGAAACTTATATAAATAGACCCACTCAACCGGGTACGGTGTGTGAAATAGTGAACCTTCAAAAAGATTCCAAGCAAAAAAAGCAACTGTCACTATAATTCTTGCTGTTCCATCAACAACTCCTCCAGGACTGAGAGCACTTTCCCATGCCTCCATCTACCTGTATCGCCGATTATCTAGAGACACTTGAATTCTGAACACCTCCACCTGAACTGTAGCCACCTCGAGTATCATCAATCTGGCTCTCTCGAGTCACCTTCTCTTCTTCAATCGCCTTAGGATTCTCATTTAGAGCCCGCTCAACAAACCATCGCTTTGTCTTCGGTATAATAATTTTGGAAGTCTCACCGCCACTTCCAAATCCCTCCTCAATAGCGGCCATACGAGAGCCAATGAGTAGACTTACGGAGATTGCTGTTAAAAGACCCAGTATCCATCCGTATTCATTCGTAATAAAAACAACTAGAGCAAGCCCAAGGCAGCGTCCCAGAAATGAATCGGCCTGATGGTGAACAGCCTCAGGAATTGTATCTTTAAAGACAATAATGAGTACAGTAGCAATATACAATAGTAACATGATAGAAGATTTTGATTTTTGTATAAAGTCCAGCACGGCGCTTTGAAGTGTGGTCATTCCTATTGTCTAAACACTTTTCTTTGCTGACCACAGAGAGTGGGTCAGATGAACTACTGTTCCTTCGATGATGCCTTCCCACAAATTGGACCCACAGCCCCTGGTTGTAGGGATCAAAAAGGCAGCGAATTGGCTCGCAAAGAAGAGAGGAGAAAAGCAAAGCGCTGTAAGGGTCCGCCGATGACTTTTCTTGATTTAGATCCTGATCGTCCGGCTGTTCAGCGTGTGCCGTCTGTTCCACCTCTAAATAAAGAGACTGGACTCCGGGAACACGCACCTGTAGATGCTCCTCAAGCAGAGCCTTTTACAGCCGATGTTCCGTATGATTTAACAAGTGAAAGGCAGCCCGATGATGCTGGCCAGATAGCACGAAATACATTTCCCAAAATTCCAAAGAATACACAATTGATTGGATCCTCTACGGGAGCTCCAAAGTACTTTGGAACAAAATACAGCGATGAGGGATTTGAAAATCAGAATCTTACTATGCCTCCGCCACCCTTTACAAATGTGATTGGACAGGACCCGGCCTATTCTGATTTGAATAGCGCCTTCAAGCAAGGTGGCGGTGTTGGCAAGGCGAGTGCACTTGCTCCGACACCTTCTGTAAGTGATTTCTGGAAGCCGATGACAAAATCAGGTGCAAATACGGCCTTTTATGACCAACTACCGCCTCCTGGAGGACAGATGCCGAAGGGGACTCCAATGATAGATGAGACTGTATCAAAGAAACTGGATTTGCTGTTTGCTCGTCTCGATGATTTAGAATCACGACGGGGCGAGAATACGCAGACGGAGATTTTACTGTTTGTTATGTCTGGACTTTTTGTGCTGTTTTCAATGGATATTGTATCACGTCAAGCTGCAAGGATTCGCCTTATATAGAATATAGACTTGAAAGACCAATTGGATCTAATACAGCAGGTACTTTTCCTACACCTGGACGGGCAATTGCAGATAATCCTCCAGGAGCACCAGGGCCCGTAGGGCCAGGACCCACTAAATCACTCACTGTACGAAGAAACTTTATATCAAACATGTCTGAACCCTTCGGCATCTTTGATATAGGCAACAAACCGTCCAATAGACTCAGAATCTCCTTTCGCATAAAAAGTATCTGTCCAATTTTCTGCTTTTGAAGACTTACAATAGCTGGCGCAATTCCAGAAAATGTTTTTCTGAAAAGATTTGCCCGGTCAATTTGTAGTAGTTCATAGAGTTCCTGTAGGAATTCTCGCACAGGCTCACATTCATAGGCTAGTAATAGATTTTGCTCTTTGAAACATCTATTCATCACTAATCGAGATAAAAATTCACTACGCTTTTTGAGAAGACTCTCCTTACGAGTTTGAAGTTCAGTGAGTGGAGTAGGGCCCTTTGCCGAATCAATAAATTTTTGTGTAATTCCAATATCGGCAAAAAGACCATTTTCAGACTCTGAAAAAGTTCCTTCGTCCCATTCTTTTTGAATAGCAAGTGTCGGTTTACGAATTTCAAATACAGTTATACCAATTCGAACAGCCACCGTACCCTTAAGTTTCAGCACATACGGGTCCGGTTTTAATGGGAGTGGCGCAGGTGTTGGTGCTACAACAGGCGTTACAACTGGAGTAGGAGGCGTTACAACTGGAGTAGGAGCCGTTACAACAGGAGTGGAAGGCGCAACAATAGGCTCAGGATCTGTATCCTCAAATGTAAATAAAATATATTTGCGACGGAGATATTCTTTTGTATTAACTGCATTTTTAGGTGCATCTATTGAATAAAATGTATCAGGACTTAAGTTAAATAGTGATTTTGGTTTGTAAAAATCATCCTGTATATCAAACTTAATGAGACTACCCCCTGTATCTTTTGGTGTTAATCCAATAAAATCCTTTGGAACTTCGGATGGTGGAACAGTGAGTGGACTTATTAAAAAATTCTCTTGTTTTCCATTCTTCATAAATGGAATTGAAATGGATGCCGGTTCTAGAAAAAGAAATTTTTTCTCGGCTCTATCTTCGCGATGTTTTGGATCCCAGACAATTTGATTTTTACTGCCTGTGCGATCATATAAGAAAAAAACATCTGCTGATGTTTCGGTTACAAATTTTATATATTTCTTAAAAATCAAACTAAAAAGAGTAATATTATCAAGTTTTGAAACAAAAATATAGATAAATTTATTTTTTTTCACTTGGTCATTTGAAATTGTTTTAATAAATCGAAGGAAATTGTCCCACGAATAAATATAAAATATTTTCACTGGCTCTTTTGTTGTAATTTCATAATGGAATAATTTATTACGAGATTCATCAAATGTGGCTGGAACAGTCCCCCAGATAGCCTTTCGGTTATCAGAGTAGGCATCCAAAATTGCTACAGTTAAAAGAGTTGGTTGCTCCTGGACAATTTGCACTTGTTTAAGAGACTTCAAAGTGAGTGTAGGATATAATGCGCCTCCAGTCTGTATACCACCCCCACTTACAGGCTGTATTAGTGCTGGTACTGCAGGTTGTGGTAATAGACTATCCTGAGGACCTCCACCTATCATGCCGCCTCCCATCATAGGTGTTATAGGAACATTTTGATGCCCTGCATTTTGTAGAGCGTCTCCTAATAAACTATGATTTGGATCTCCCATCCCTCTCCTACTTCACTAGAAATTCACCGGCTTAAGAAATATCAGCGCGTAGCCAAGTAGCACATGGAGATCCTACAGCCCCTTCCGTCACCGCCCGTCTTTCGTCCTGATTCGGGGGAATCTGGTACTCGTAAGAAGAAGATTCACTGCAAGCAGGAACTTATTGTCAATAGTCTACAAAAGTTCTATACAGGTCGCACGGATATGAAGGAGGTACTGCCCATGCTAAAGGGCACATCAGACCTCTCTCTACGCCTTGTAGACTGGTTTGTGACCAACTATTCCAAGCGTCACAACACGGTCTATATTCTTGATGGGCAGGAGTTCCTCGTCTATACGAACTACAAGTCGCAACTCAAGGCGTATTCCAAGAAACTCTTTGACCCCTTCTGTCGTCGGGAACGAATCCTGTTTCAGATTCCTGGTGAGGAGCCGTTCTTGACAACGGTCGGCAAACTGAACTTCTTCCGTTGGGCCATTGAGAAGAATGTTTTAACTTATCTAAGCCTTCATGCTCCGACGATTGAGGCTGATATGAACAAGGCTATGAAGGAGCAGAATAAGGTGCGTAATTCAACGGCAAACTCTACAGATTCAACTGTGACTACAGTTACCACGGCCACTACATCCACCACTTCATCCGCACGCTCAACTCG